>OJYH01000008.1_pt1 | contig 250611 bp, 224 predicted proteins | sample 1600921 | NCBI WGS metagenome assembly OJYH01 (sample SAMN04436912, study PRJEB24849) | human gut metagenome | biome: human gut; feature: NICU; material: stool | host: Homo sapiens | place: USA: Saint Louis, MO | collected 2012-05-10
ACAAAAAAGAGCAAAAACAAAAACACACTATCGAGAACAAAAACAACCACACCACACCAGGAACCTGGTTTCTACCAGTACCCCCAGGGGTTCTTGCCGCGTCGGCCAATCACCAGCGCAACAGAAATCAACTCTAAAACATTTGCTTCCAGGATGTCAACTTCAGTTCGAGTGACTTGCCTCTCAGCAATGCTATTTAGTTGTTTCCGCCGCTCCGTATCGCCGGGCGACAGGAAAATATATAACCAGACAACGACCCTAAGATACAAATCAGCGGCCAGTGAGCCTGCGCACACTAGCCGCTGAACTGCGTTTTTAGTAATTTACGTGCTCTTGCACGGCTACTTCGTGGTGGGGCAAGTCCGCCACAGCTTCCTTTACCGCGGTGGAAACAGCATCAGCCACTCGAGGATGGAACACACCAGGAATGATGTATTCAGGTGCCAATTCGTCCTCGGAAATCACTTCGGCGATTGCGACTGCTGCTACCCGTAGCACCTCCGTGGTTATCTGCGAGACGCGAGCATCTAGCAATCCACGGAAGAGACCTGGGAATGCCAACACATTGTTGATCTGGTTCGGGAAATCAGAACGCCCCGTCGCCACGATCTTCGCGTATTTGCTTGCCTCCATCGGATCCACTTCAGGAATCGGGTTTGCCATCGCGAATACGATGGCATCTGGTGCCATCTGGGCGATGTCTTCCCCGGTCAGGATGTCACCGTGCGAGACTCCAATGAACACATCGGCGTCCTTCAGGCCTTCCTTCAAAGACCCCTTCACTTTGCGAGGGTTGGTGTGTTCGGCAAGCCACCTACGGGATGGGTGCATGCCCTCCACATCGTCAGACACAAGTGCTCCACTGCGGCCGTACCCAACAATGTCTTTCGCACCCTGGGCCATCAACAACTTGATGATGGCTGATCCCGCGGCGCCGACACCGGAAACCACGATCCGAATGTCCTCAATCTTCTTGTCGACGAGCTTCAACGCGTTCAACAAGGCTGCTAGGCAGACAATGGCAGTGCCGTGCTGGTCATCATGGAAGACCGGAATATCCAATTCTTCCCTCAGCCGCTCCTCGATCTCGAAGCACCTGGGCGCAGAAATGTCCTCCAGGTTAATGCCACCATAAGCAGGCGCAATAGCCTTCACGATTTCGACGATCTGGTCAGTGTCCTTCGTATCCAAAGCAACCGGCCAGGCATCCACCCCGCCAAATTGCTTGAACAGACATGCCTTGCCTTCCATAACGGGCATTGCAGCCTCCGGACCAATATCGCCGAGCCCAAGAACCGCAGTGCCGTCGGTAACCACGGCAACGGTGTTCTTCTTGACTGTCAAAGACCAAGCCTTGGAAGGCTCGTCGTGGATCGCAGTACACACCCGGGCTACCCCTGGCGTATACACGCGAGACAGGTCGTCGCGGTTGCGGATTGGAGTCTTCGGCTCCACATCCAGCTTGCCCCCAATATGTGCGAGGAAGGTGGCATCAGAAACCGCCTGAACCTGCACTCCGGGAGTTTCCGCTAGTAGCTTGGCAACCTGCCTGCGATGTTCACTGTCGCGAGTATCGCAAGTGAGGTCGACGGTAAGGCCGGCGCCCTCGGAATGGGCAACATCCAAGCCGGTGATCTCGGCACCGGTACCAGTTACCAGGTCAACCACCTGGCCAGCAGAGATCCGCTGCTGAGAAAGGACCAGCCGCAGCTGGACCGTGTAAGAAGGTGAAGTCCTCATATTTACTTTTCTTGACATGCCTTTAGAAGGAGTTGGCTGGCCTTGGCTGCATCAGCCTTGCCACGCATTTCTTTCATTACCTGACCGACCAGAGCGCCAACCGCCTTGGTCTTGCCGCTTTGAACCTTAGCCACGATATCCGGGTTCGCATCCACGACCTTTGCTACAGCCGCATCCAGCGCCCCATCGTCCTGCACTAGTTCAAGTCCTCGCTTGGACATGACCTCGGCGGGATCGCCCTCGCCTTCAAGCACGCCCTCTAGACACTTACGAGCAAGCTTGTCGGTCATCTTGCCGTCGTCAACCAGCTTCTGCAGCTGGGCGATCTGCTCTGGGGCGACCGGCAGATCCACAAGATCCACCTGCCTATCCTTCGCTGCACGCGAGAGCTCGGTCATCCACCACTTCCTAGCGGCCACAGGCTTCGTGCCAGCTTCCACCGTCTGTACGATCAGATCCAAAGCACCTGCGTTTACAACGTCCCGCATCTCCATGTCGGTGAAGCCATATTCCTCGCGCAACCTGCGGCGGCGAACCACAGGCAGCTCAGGCAGAGACTGGCGCAACTGCTCAACCCATTCCCGGGAAGGCGCAACCGGAACAAGATCCGGTTCTGGGAAGTAGCGGTAGTCCTCAGCATCAGACTTCTCGCGGCCAGAAGAAGTAGTCGAATCCTCTTCGTGCCAGTGCCTAGTTTCCTGAATGACCTTTCCGCCCCTCGACAGAATCGCTCCCTGGCGACGCATCTCGTAGCGCACGGTCTTGTCGATGGCCCTGAACGAGTTCACGTTCTTGGTCTCGGTACGAGTACCCAGCGGAGCAGAAGGATCCTTCCGCAACGACACGTTCACATCCGCACGCACATTGCCCCGCTCCATGCGAGCCTCAGAAACGTCTAGCGCCCTGAAAATATCGCGCAGAGTCTGCACGTACTTGGCAGCAACTTCAGGAGCCCGCTCACCGGCGCCCTCGATCGGACGGGTAACAATCTCTACTAGGGGAACACCGGCACGGTTATAGTCCACCAGCGAGTAAGACGCGCCCTGAATACGGCCTTCCGCACCACCAATGTGGGTGTTCTTGCCAGCGTCTTCTTCCATGTGGGCTCGCTCAATGTCAACACGGAACATCGTGCCGTCATCCAGCTCTACGTCAACGTAGCCGTCATAAGCGATCGGCTCGTCATACTGGGAAGTCTGGAATGCCTTTACCAAGTCCGGATAGAAGTAGTTCTTCCTAGCAAACCGGCAGAACTCAGCGATATTGCAATTCAGTGCCAAGCCGATCTTGATCGCATACTCAACTGCCTTGTGGTTTACCACCGGAAGCGATCCGGGCAAGCCCAGAGAGACGGGAGTGATCTGCGTGTTCGGTTCCCCACCAAAGGCGTTCGGAGCAGCATCAAACATCTTGGTCTTGGTACCAAGCTCCACGTGTACCTCAATGCCGAGGACGGGGTCGAAGTTCGCTACGACGTCCTCGTACTTCATAAGTGTGCTCACTTGTCTTCCTTCCACGTCTTAGCCGGGCAAAACTCCGGCAGATTAGCCTCTACGACATTCGAGACCGCAGCCGCAGCCGCGTACATCCGCTTGTCTTCCCTAGCGGGAGCCAAAACCTGCAGGCCAACAGGAAGTCCCTCTTGCGGATCCAGTCCGATCGGCACCGACACGCCAGGGATGCCGGCCAAGTTCGACGGGATAGTCGTAACGTCGCCCAGGTACATGGCGAGCGGATCATCCAGTTTCTGCCCCAGCTTCCACGCGGTGGTGGGAGCAGTAGGAGACATCAACACATCAACCTGTTCAAAGACACGATCCAAATCGCGCTGAACGAGCGTACGCACCTTCTGTGCGCTGCCGTAGTAAGCATCGTAATAGCCCGCGGAAAGTACGTGCGTGCCCAAGATAATGCGGCGCTTTACCTCGTCACCAAAGCCTGCCTCACGGGTAGCTGCCATTACTCGCTCTGCGGTGGCGTGGCCTTCAGCAGGCTCCACGCGGAGGCCGTAGCGAACGCCGTCAAAACGGGCCAGGTTGGAACTGACCTCTGCAGGCATAATCAAGTAGTAAGCCGAGAGGGCATATTCGAAGGACGGACAGTCGACCTCTACAATTTCTGCGCCAGCTTCACGCAAAGAATCGATGACACGGTTGAAGGTGGAGACGACTCCGTCCTGGTAGCCCTCGCCCTGCAGCTGCTTCACAATGCCAACGCGCAACCCCTCAGCCTTGCCCGAGCGAACTGCCTCTAGCAGATCGGCAACAGGTTCATCCAGCGAGGTCGAATCGGCCGGATCGTGCCCGCCGATCAGCTCCTGCAGAGCTGCCGCATCCGCCAGAGTCCTGGTAACCGGACCAATCTGATCCAAAGAAGAAGCCATGGCAACCAGGCCATAACGAGAGACCGCGCCGTAAGTCGGCTTCACGCCAACAGTGCCAGTAACCGCGGCCGGCTGGCGAATAGAACCGCCCGTATCAGACCCCAGAGCAAGTGGGACCATGAAGGAGCCAACAGCCGCTGCGCTGCCGCCACCAGATCCGCCTGGGATACGATCCAAGTCCCACGGGTTATGGGTAGGGCCGAAAGCGGAGTGCTCGGTAGAAGAGCCCATCGCGAACTCGTCCATGTTGGTCTTACCCACGATCGGCAGCATTGCCTTCTTCAGAGTAGTAACCACAGTAGCGTCGTACGGAGGAAGCCATCCTTCAAGGATCTTCGACGCGCAGGTAGTAGGAATGCCACGAGTAACAATATTGTCTTTTACCGCAATCGGAATACCCGCCAGCGGGTGCAATTCCTGTCCCTGGCTGCGCGCTTCATCAACTTTGTGTGCCGTCTCCAGGGCGCCCTCGGCATCAACGTGCAAGAACGCGTGCACCTTGTCATCCACCGCGGCAATCCGGTCTAAACAGGCCTGAGTCAGCTCCACAGAGGTGAGCTCGCCAGCAGAAAGCTTCTGCGCCAACTCGAGCGCGGAAAGCTGCAAAATGCTATTCATTTATTCCTCCCCCAAAATCTGCGCAACCTTGAATTGACCCCGCTCCGATGCGGGCGCAGCAGCCAACACCTCGTCGCGATCCAAAGTTGGACCTACCTCGTCCTCGCGCATAACGTTCTGCAACGCAATCGGGTGGGAAGTAGCCGGAACATCAGGAGTCGCAACCTCAGACACGCGCGAAACCGCATCTGCAATCTGGTCAAGCTCGCCAGCAAGTCGCGTAATCTCCGAATCAGTAAGTGCAATACGGGCCAGCCCAGCAAGCCGGGCGACCTCTTCAGTGGAAATAGTCGACATGCTTCGATGGTACCTGTTAGCTACCGCTAAGGCGTAAGTGGCTCAGTAAATAAGCCCTTCGCGATAGAGTAAATCCATGGCAAAACGTTCCAGGATCGCAACAGCAAAGAAAGTAACCAAATATACTGCGGGAGGCATACTCACAGCTCAGGCGGTTGCTGCCGCGGGACTAGTGGCGGTTGACGAGTGGAGGAAACGCCGCAGCCCATCCGGGCCTTTGTCATTTCCCGCCCTGGCACCAAAAGACCTAGCCGTCTCGGACAACCAATTGACCACGTACATGGATGCGCGCGAACTGTATGACGACATGATCTATGCCATCTCGAACGCCAAATCCTATGTCTTCTTTGAATCATTTATCTGGAAAGGTGACAACACCGGCCAACGCTTCAAAGACGCCCTCATCGCTGCAGCGCGCCGTGGCGTAGACGTCTTCATAATCTACGACGGTTTCGGCAACCTAGTCGTGCCCCCACGGTTCAAGCGCTTCCCCAAACTGGAACACCTTCACGTATTGCAATTTCCAATCCTCAAATTCGGCATCTTCAAACGGGGACTGCGGGCAATGGGCAGAGACCACCGCAAGATCGTCGTAGCCGACGGCAAGATCGGGTTCGTAGGGGGATATAACATTGGCGAAATCTACATCGACCAATGGCGCGACACCCACCTTCGCATTGAAGGCCCCGGCGTGTGGGAGCTAGACAATGCCTTTGTTGACTTCTGGAACGAGCACTGCAAAGGATCCCAAAAACACCTCTTCGACCGCGGAGCACGCAGCTGGGACAACAAGATAACCGCTGCGCTGAACACCCCACGAAAACTCTTGTTCCCCGTCCGCGGCAGCTACATCAACGCCATCGAACGGGCCTCCAAACGCGTGTGGATTACCTCCGCATACTTCATTCCCGACTCGCAGATCCAAGATGCCCTCCTCGCAGCAGCACACCGCGGGGTGGACGTCCGCATCCTGGTGCCGGAAAAATCCAATCACCTAATTGCCGACTGGGCAGCCCGTTCCTTCTACGCCGAACTACTTGAATCCGGCGCCCAACTGTGGCTATACCAGGACGTCATGATCCATGCGAAGACCATGACGGTAGACGGACGCTGGTCAACCATCGGCACCGCCAACATTGACCAGCTATCCATGACTGGCAACTACGAGATAAACCTGCAGATCACCGATCGAGAACAGGCAGCCTATCTAGAGAAGGTTTTCCTAGAAGACCTAACCAACGCCAGAGAAATGAGCCTCCTAGAATGGGAATCACGCGGAGCCTTCGTTCGGATGACCGAACGGTTAGTCCGTCCCCTCCGATACATCCTCTAGTAAACCGCGACTTACAAGAAGCTCACGCCCCGACTGCAATAAGCTATCGAAGTCTTCATCCGAAAGCACTGGAATCCCTAAAGACTCTGCCTTTGTAGCCTTCGATCCTGCCCCATCACCGGCTACCACAACGCTAGTCTTTTTCGACACCGATCCGGCGGCCTTACCGCCCCGCGACTCGATCGCTTCCTTAGCAGACTCACGGGTATAACCCGGCATCTTGCCCGAAACAACAACGGTCATCCCCGCCAGGGTTTGTTGAGGACGGCTAGCCTCGACTTCGTCTGCCATCCGGACCCCAGCCTCTTCCCAGGCCTGCACGATCTCTACATGCCAAGGTTCGCTAAACCAGTCCTTGACCGACTGCGCGATAACCGCACCTACGCCCTCGACCTGGGCAATTTCTTCAACAGAAGCGGAACGCAAGGCATCCATAGAACCGAAATGGCTAGCTAATGCTCGCGAAGCAGTAGGACCTAGATGACGAATCGACAACCCCACTAGCACCCGCCACAGCGGTTGCGCTTTGGCAGCCTCGAGCTCTGCCATCAGTGATTTGACAGTTTTCCCTTCCTTCGGCGGCCCGAAGACAGAGCCGGCTTGCTGCGCCGCAGCGGCCGACAGCTTTTCCCCCTTCGACCAGAAATAGCGCACTTGGACCCAGCAATCCTTCTTCTTCCGCCAAGTCATCACGTCCCGCAAGTCTTCCGAAGTAAGACTAAAAATCGGAGCCTCATTGGACAAGATGGGAGCAGCGGGGGCAGGCAGCAGGGCCTCGGCCTTCAAGATCTGCTCGGCATGCGGAAGATCCTCCGCCTCCCGCAATTGCAATACGTTGCCGTCCTCCAGTAACACCTTCTGTCCCTGCACTAGCGAAGCCGCCACCTCGTCCCTATTGGCTTCCGGCTGGGTAAGCGCAAGCGCTGATTCGTCTCCTAGCCCTTCAATGTCAAATGCTCCCCTAGAACCTAAATGCGATATCCGCTCTGTGATCTGAGCAGGACAGTAGGCCTGGTTAGGGCACCGAAGATCCACGTCCCCATCCTTCTGCGCCGCGATCTTAGCTCCGCAGGACGGACAGGTATCAGGCATGACAAATTCACGTTCGGAACCATCTCTCGCTGCCACTACCGGGCCAACGATCTCGGGAATAACATCACCCGCCTTACGAAGCACCACAGTGTCTCCTATAAGTACCCCCTTGCGAACTACCTCCTCCGCATTGTGAAGGGTTGCCCGAGACACGTTAGAACCGTCAACAAAAGCCTCTTCCATAAGTCCATACGGGGTGACCCTGCCTGTGCGCCCCACGTGCACTCTTATATCAAGTAGACGGGTATGGACCTCTACCGGAGGAAACTTATACGCGGTAGCCCATCGCGGCGTACGGGAGGTCTGCCCCAATTGCTTTTGGAGCGATATTTGGTCGACCTTTACGACCACTCCATCAATACCGTGCGAAATCTGCGGCCGCTTCTTCCCAATCCGGTCGATGTAGTCATAAATCTGTTGCAAAGAGTAAACCCGCTCAGTCTCCTCAGAAACTGGCAATCCCCATTCCTTCAACTGGGAATACCAGCCGTGCTGAGTCTGTGGTCCATTTGCCCAGTCCACAAACCCCAAGCCGTGCGTAATCATCCGCAACGGGCGAGAAGCAGTAACTTTTGGATCCTTCTGCCTTAGTGACCCGGCAGCAGCATTCCGGGCATTCACAAAAATCTTCTGTTTAGGCCTTGCCTTCTTACCAGCGGCTTTCAGATCCTCTTGCTCCTTATTGAACAGAGCGGCCTTCTGGTTCATGTCAGCGAAGGCCTTCAACGGCAGAAAAATCTCTCCGCGAATCTCGATCTGCCTCGGCAGATCCTCTCCGTGCAACCGTTTAGGAATCTGCTTGATAGTAGCGATATTCGCAGTCACGTCTTCGCCAACCGTGCCATCTCCACGGGTGGTGGCACGCGTGAGTTCGCCGTCCTCGTATAGCAACGAGATGGCAAGCCCATCTACCTTCACTTCACACGTAACCGGCACTTCACTAGTGCCCGCAGCCTTCTGCATGCGTTGGTACCACAGTGAAACTTCATCGAGTGAAAATACGTCGTCCAGAGACAACATGCGCTCCAGGTGAGTAAAGGGAGTAAACGCTGCCTCAGGGCTACCCCCTACCGACTGGGTCGGGGAATTCGCGTCCACGAGTTCAGGATGCTGTTCCTCCAGTCGTGTAAGGCGCGCGAATAATTCGTCGTACCGAGCATCCGAAAGCTCAGGGGCTTCTTGGTTGTAATACTGGTACCTCGCAGCTTCAATCTGGTCTGTCAGCTCTGCATGCAGCTGCTGGGCAGATTCTTGTTCTTCGCGCTCGTGCTCACTCATGTCCCCTATTGTTATCCACAGCGCTTCGAAGGTCTATTTAAGTACAGCCAGTGTGGATAAGCCCGGGCCATTTTTACCCTTACACCCTACCGTGAGGGCATGAACCAACTACTGCTGACGCCTGAATCCGGCCCGTACGCAGGATGCCCAAATCGTCTAGAAGAGGGCGTGCTCGGCCGAGCTCTAGTTGGCGACCCTACGGCCTCTAGAGCGCAGGTCAAAATATCTCGCCATAGAAAGGGCTTCATAGCCCAGAGCGTGGCCCCCCATAACCCCATCCGACTTCGGGTGGGTTATTGGTGGCCGGTTCGCAAGAAAATCTTCGTGCGCCACGGCCAACGAATTATGTTTGGGCAGACACCAGTGCGAGTAGCAAGACGCCCACCAGACCTACGCTTTCGCCGTCCAGGTAAGCAAAAGAGAAGCTTCTCTAAAGCGCTGTTCCTAATCCCCATGCTGATAATGCCGTTACTAATGTGGAGGTCCTTAACCGCAAACAAATGGGCAGCCATCGCGCTGGGAGCGATTTTAATATCGGCACTAGTAGCAGCAATCTGGCAGTATCGGGCAACTGCAGAGAAGAAATTGCCCTTCCCAACACCGTGGGGTTTATATCTTGCGGCCACCGGAAAGACCCAAAAAGGTAAATCTACAGGTCCCCTCATGGCCTGGCTATCGGCCTCGCAAAGAGGCGGGATTTTGAAAGTTGAGCATGGCGAATCCGTATACCTAGTTGGAAGCGGCGCAAAAACCAGCCTGTGGTGGTGGCTAGCCCAATGTGACGCAAAAATAACTCCCCTTGACGGTAAATATCGAGTCTCGTGGAAAGACGGCAGCGCGACTATGGCAGCAGTACCTCACGAAGAGGACGTGCCCGCGAGCGCTAGTCGGATCCTAGCCGTCGATCAGGCAGTCGGAGTATCACAGCGGTGGTTTGAGGCATTTTTGGAAACCAACAGCCAGATGCCCGCTTTGCTCTATGCCGAAGATGCTTTGCCCGCTTATTCAGGCAATACCGAATTGTGGGTAAAGCCAGCTACCAGAGTCCAGATAGGCGCCGATGCTTCTGGACCGGTCTATATAGACCTAGCAGATGGGCCTCACGCGCTGGTTGCTGGGACTACCGGGGCGGGCAAGTCTGAAGCACTCACCACATGGCTATTGGGGCTGGCATTGGCGATGCCACCCTGGCAGGTCAACTTCATACTGGTCGATTACAAAGGCGGTGCGGCCTTTGCCCCCTTGGCACAGTTACCTCATGTGGCGGGAATGCTGACTAATTTAGACTCAGGCGCTACTGAGAGGGCGCTGTCCTCCTTGCTAGCGGAGTTGCATAGGCGCGAACGCGTAGCGGGCCAAGGCGGCGATATTGGACCCCGGCTGGTAATAGTCGTCGACGAATTTCGAGAGCTATCACTGACCCACCCCAAAATCATGGAAGACCTTACGCGCATTGCAGCCTTGGGGCGTTCACTTGGGGTATCGCTCATACTCGCCACGCAAAGGCCGGGCGGAGTAGTGGACTCTCATATTCGAGCAAATGCCAGTTTGCGGCTATGCCTTCGCGTACTAGAAGCAGGTGATTCGCTCGATGTGCTCGGCGATTCGACAGCTGCGAACCTGCCGCCGATACCTGGCAGAGCAATACTTGATGCAGCTGGCAACCGCCGGGAGGTGCAGATAGCCTGGGCCAAACCAGAGATGGTTGCATCGGCAGTAAACAAGATCTGCGCAAGTACAACTTTTAGAGCACCTGCGCCCTGGGCCGAGCCTCTGCCACAGAGCATTTCTCTGGCCGAAGCGGCAGCAGGAGGTGGCGACGGTACCGTCCTCGGCATAGCGGACTATCCAAAAAGGCAGTGCACCACTACTTTTTGTCTACCGAGCATAGGGAAAACACTTCTGTGCGCCCCCACCCGGATGGGCGCAACCACGACGGCGAAGACAATAGCCTGCCAATATGCCGCCGGAGCAGTTCATGTCTTCACCAATCGTCCAGGGGAATGGAGCGGAGCTTGCTCCATTCTGAATACTGCTTCCGAGCAGGCGCTAGGAATACGTCTTTTGCTTGCAGGCAATGCAAAAGGTTCGCTCGTAGTCATTGACGGCGCAGATTCCCTCATAGCAAACCTGGACCTGGCAGAAGGAGCCGGATCAGGAGTGGATTTGCTGGAACAGGTCTGCAGGGTTGACGGCATTAACCTAATTGTCACCATTCGGCCTACCAGTGCAGGAGCCAGGTGGGCCAGCAACTTTGCAACACGCATCTACCTCGGACTATCTGAAGAGGCAGACAGCGCTAGGGTCGGTCTTCGTTCCAAGGAGACAAGTCAACTTACGTGTCCGGGGCGAGCGCTAGTCGTGGCGGGGGAACGCACCATAGTCCAGGTTGCTTTACCTGAAGTACTCGTGGCAACCGGTATCCCTTTGGTCAGCAGTCTGCCAGAGCCAGGCACAGTTGCCACGGTAGGCATCGGTTGGATAGGCCCCCTTGCTACTCCATGGATACCCCAAGGAGAAAGGTGGCTAATTGCCGGTTCGAGCGGTTCCGGAAAGACCACCCTTGCTCGGGCCCTAGCAGAATTCCTGAAGGTACCTGCTGAGCATGTGATGGATGGAGACGGTCCCGCCTACAACGGTTCTGCAACAATTCGCATCCTCACCTGTTCCATAGCAGAACTGACTACAAGCTTTGCTGGCCCCTTACACGAGTTTGCACAGAAGGCAAAGATCGTGGTCTTGCAACCATCCCCCACCTTCCGGTCATGGGCTCGCGAGTACAACCTAACGGGAATGATGCCTCTTCCAGGGGCCGCTCGTCCGGGCCGTGGCGTTTACCTAGACGGTTGCACCGCCACGGTGATACAGGCCACCGCAAAGGGACCGCTGTGACTATTCCCACCCCCCAACCAGCAGATATGCCCCTCAAAACCCTTGCAAAACCTTTCATACATAAGAAAAATGGATACACGTTCCAATCTGCGTTAACGCAGAAGTCATCTCTGGGACACCTAATGTTCCCAATCGAAGGAGTGCCCAATGGATTGGCGTAGCCGTGCTGCCTGCCTGACAGTCGATCCCGAACTGTTTTTTCCTATCGGAAATACCGGGCCAGCTATCGCTCAGGCAGAAGAGGCAAAGCTAGTTTGCGCTAAGTGCAACGTGCAAGAAACCTGTCTAAAATGGGCGATCGAGAACCATCAGGATTCTGGCGTTTGGGGCGGTAAGAGCGAGGACGAAAGGCGATCCATGCGACGCCGCGCCGCTCGCGCGCGCCGGGCTAGCTAGGCGCAGTAAAAATGATTTCAGGCGGGGCAATGCCCCGCCTGAAATAGTTAACGACTCATTTATACGTCATCTACTACAGCGTTCACAGTTGCTACTGTTCCACCGTGCGGCAAGTTAGACCATTCGACGGCGCCTCCGAGTTCACCCCGAACCAAAGTCTGCACAATCCGAGTTCCAAGCCCAGTCATAGTGGCTCCTTCGGGGATTGATTTGCCGTCATTTATGACCTCAACGTGGAGCTTGGCGCCATCGCGGTTGGCCCGCACAAGAATCGTTCCCCGCTCCCCCTCAAGGCCATGTTCGACCGCATTAGTTACCAGCTCTGAAAGCACCACAGACAGGGCAGAAGCCGCATCAGCGCCTACCGTGCCAAAAGAGCCCTCTATCTTGGCCGTGGCATCGCCCTCAAAAGAAGCCATGGAGGCAGCCAAGGCAAGCACTTCTTTAGCAAGCTTGTCGAAATCGACCGTCTCATCAAGCGTCTGTGAAAGCACGTCGTGCACCTTTGCAATCGTGCCCACTCGCCTGCCGGCTTCTTGTAGCGCGCTCTTCACCTCGGGGTTATCCGATCGCCGCGTCTGCATTCGCAACAGCGCATGCACAGTCTGCAAATTATTCTTCACCCTATGGTGGATCTCGCGAATAGTGGCATCTTTGGACATCATTTCGCGTTCGCGCCGACGCATCTCGGTCACGTCACGACACAGTAGGATCGCGCCCAACCGCTGCTTTCCGTTTGTAAGGGGCAAAGCCCTCAAGGTGATGGTGCCCAAACGGGTTTCCACCTCAGTAACCCAGGAGGCTCGTCCCATCACAACTACGGCCAAAGTTTCCTCGACCGGATCTGCCTCCTTGCTAATAAGATCGGTGATGGTTTCGGCTAGCACCTGGCCCTTTAGATCCTGAGGCAGCCCAATACGTCGAAGACAAGAAAAAGCATTCGGAGAGATCTCGCTAAGACGCCCTTCACCGTCGACCAGCATGATTCCATCACTGACGCGAGGCGCCCCAAGCGTTCCCACTGTAGGCGCCACGTCGTAAGGGTATTCCCCGCGCGTCATCATCTGGCAGAGCAAATCGGCCGCGCTCGCTGACCATTGAGCCTGCATATTAGCAATCCGGGAAAGTCCAGAACCGGACTCGCGACTCATCACTGCGCATGTGTGGCCGTCAACTACTACTGGTATGAACGTTTCCATAACCGAGTAAGTACCCGCCCACCTAGGCGAATCTGCACTGATGATCTTTCCTTCGGCGTAGGTCTGCCGCAGTCGCTCCCGCCGCATCGGAGAAGCGTGCTTGCCTACCACATCGTCCAGATGCACTGTCTGTCCAGTAGCGGGGCGACACTGTGCCACGGCAACAAACCTGTCGTCTTTAGTAGGCATCCAGAGCACCAAATCTGCCATTGCCAAGTCAGCCAGAATCTGCCAATCTGCCATCAAGACATGTAAGCGGTCGGCTTCAGAAGCGGAAACCGGCAGGAGGTTGAAGCGCTCCCCCATCTTTGTCATTTGCCTCATACATATAGAGTAAACGTATAAATTACCGACCGGCGCCAATGCCTCGACGTTTTTCGGAGGACCCGTTGAAATTCGAACTCACCATCACCTACCCGGCCCCATTCGCCAAAACCGAAGAGATGCTAAGCAACGAAAATTTTTATAGGACGAGGGCGAAAACCATCGGTGTGGCGCTGGAAGACATTGATCTAACGTGCAGGTCTGGGCGCATTCAGGCCAGCTCTACCGTCTCAGTGGCGAGCGGCGAGGCACCCGCTAAGATTCGTCGTTTTATCCCCGACAAGTTACAGGTAACTGTTGTAGAGGCGTGGGGTCCCACTTCCAGCGGTTCGCGCCCCGGTTCGTTGTCCGTTGCCGTTTCCGGTGTTCCCGTAATGGTCAGTGCCACCTCTACCCTGACTGAGCAATCAGGACAGACCAAGCGAGTCGTGGAAGGCGAGATTAGTGTGAAGATCCCCTTCGTTGGCAAGATGATCGAGCAAAAAGTCAGCGAGCAGCTTGGCCGGGCGCAAGCCTACGAAGAGAAGGCCGCAGCGACCTACCTTGCGCAATGACAGCCATAGTAGTCCTAGGTGCTGGGTTGCGAGGCACCTCCCCCTCCCCTGTTCTGGCCCGCAGACTAGACAGCGCAATTTCTTTGTGGAATAGACGTGGGAAGAAGGATGTCCTTATCTTGTCGGGCGGGCAGGGGCCGGATGAAAAGATCAGTGAAGCTGCAGCAATGGCAAGATATGCCGTTGCCCGTGGAATACACCCAGCGTTCCTGATCTTAGAGGCAGAATCTACCAGCACCGAGGAAAACCTCCGCTTTAGCAGCGCCCTGTTGCCGACTGCCGACAAAAAAATCTTCCTAGTAACTTCTACCTTCCACCTCCCCCGAGCATTAGCGTGGGCTAAAGCCGTAGGCTTGGACGCCACGGGGGTGGGAGCCTCTGCCCCGCCACTATCTTTCGTGAAGTGGACTCTCCGCGAGGTAGCCGCGCTCATCATTACTTTGCCCAAAATTCTGCGCGCTCAGCCAAACTTCCCAATCAGGCCCGACTAAAGGCAATATTCATGGCACCATTAAGACATGACTCAAAATGATGCACTGTGGGCAGAACGAAAAGGTGAACGCTACTACGTTGGACACAACGCCAACGGCGCCACTGTAGAAATCGGTACTGGTGAAGGACAGTTCTCTCCCGGAGAACTGATGAAGCTGGCGCTAGCAACGTGTAATACCCTGTCCGCCGACCACACTCTGGCCAGGGAACTCGGCGATGATTTTCAGGCCAGCGTAGGGGTTGAAACTGACAAGGATTCAGAGCGCAACTCCTACAAGCACTTCCGGGTAGAGATCGTCACGGACATGTCCAGCCTGGACCAGGACGCCAAGGCAAAACTAATCGAGCGGGCACACAGGGCAATCGAAAAGCACTGCACCGTAGGCCACACCGTTGAAGACGGGGCAACCTACAAAACCACGATAGTTGAGGAATAGTAATGCTAGGTAAGAGCAAAGTTGACAAGACCTCCCTACCGAAAGGAGCAAACTTAGGTACAGTCGTCACCTCGGCCTCCAAAGCAGCCTCGTCTGCCGTCCAAATGGACTGGACCGGCGTGCTGGATGCAGCGCTCGAGCTACCTGCCGCTGACATCAAACGCCGTGTCGCCGCGCTGAAGACTGCCAATCCCGGAGCTTCGAATGAGGAACTCGCGAAGATCCTGGGCAAGCGTTACCGCAATTGGGCAGCCACTTCTTCGGCAGCCGTGGGCGCCGGTGCTGTCCTACCCGGCGTTGGCACCGTTGCTGCTGTCGGACTGACGGGGGCAGAGCTGTTAGCTTTCCTTACCGAAACTGCTTACTACGTACTAGGCCTGGCAGAACTAGCCGGAATCTCCGTGGACGGCAAAGAAGCCCGTCGCACCCTAGTGATGTCCTCAATGATGGGCGACGAGGGCGCCAAACTAGTAGCCGACCAGATGGGGCTGTCCGGACTGAACTGGGCTCGCAAGACCTTTATGAGCGCCTCGAACCCAGCTATGAAGTCAGTGAACGCCCGGTTGGTAAAGTCTTTGGGCAAACGCCTAGGAAAGCGATGGGCAGGGCGGTCCCTTGGCCGCTTCATCCCATTCGGAGTCGGCGCTGCGCTCGGATGGATCGGCGGACGTTCGCTCGCCTCCAACGTAATCGAAGGCGCACAAGCCGCCCTCGGACCATTCCGTGGCCCCATTAACGTTGAATCTGAGATTCTGGAAGAACAGAGGTAACAATGGCAGAACGCCCAATCAATAGGCAGTATGAGGATCTGCTGTTAGACGTTTTAGAGAATGGCACCGCAAAGAGCGACCGCACCGGTGTAGGCACCCGTTCGGTATTTGGCCGGCAACTTCGCTACAACCTGGCCGAAGAGGGATTCCCCCGAATCACCACCAAATTTGTGGCAATGAAGGCCGTAAAGGGCGAGTTGCTCTGGTTCCTGAACGGCGACACTAACGTTCGGTGGTTGCAAGATCACGGCATCACCATTTGGGATGAGTGGGCTGATGCAGAGGGCGAACTTGGACCCGTCTACGGTTACCAGTGGCGCAGCTGGCCCACGCCTTCCGGAGAACACATTGACCAGATCTCGCAGGTTCTGGAGACGCTGAAGACTGACCCCTCCTCTAGGAGGATGATTGTCTCCGCGTGGAACGTGGCAGAGCTAGACAAAATGGCGTTGGCGCCGTGTCACGCCTTCTTCCAGTTCTATGTTGCCGATGGAAAACTCTCTTGCCAGCTCTATCAGCGCTCTTGCGACCTGTTCCTGGGCGTACCGTTCAACATCGCCTCATATTCGCTGCTAACTCACATGATGGCGCAACAGGCAGGCCTCGAGGTCGGAGACTTCGTCTGGAGTGGCGGAGATTGCCACATTTACAACAATCACATTGAGCAGGTAAAGGAACAGGTATCCCGAGATCCGTATCCCTTCCCCACGCTGTACTTGAAGAAGGCACCGGATCTGTTCAGCTACCAGATGGATGACATCAACGCGACTGAAGGCTACCAGCACCATCCGACGATCAAGGCTCCGGTGGCAGTTTGATCGCGATGATTTGGGCTCAAGATCGCAACGGGATTTTGGGCGCTGGCGGGAACATGCTCTGGCATGTTCCCGCAGACTTCAAGCACTTCAAGGCGACAACTATGTCGCACCCGATTGTGATGGGTAGGAAGTCGTGGCAGTCCATTGGGAGTCGGCCCCTGCCTGGTCGAACCAATATCGTCATTACTTCCAACCCCTCCTTCGAGGCAGGGGGCGCCATAGTCTGCCCCAGTCTGCAAGCGGCGCTACACAAGGCCCGCCAATGCCCCGGCGGTGAGCAGATCTGGATCACGGGAGGCGGACAGGTCTATACCGCCGCATTGGATCTTGCAGAAGAGCTGGTGGTAACCAAGCTAGATCTGGATGTCAGTGACAAGATAGCCCAGTGGCCCGCGGCTGTATACGCACCGCGCATTGGGCCGGAGTTCGTCTTGGACCAATCCAGGTCCGATTCCAGCTGGCGAGAAGCTTCTGGAGATGCCAGGTGGAAGGTTGAGATCTATCGCCGCCTCCATGGTGAGCAATGACACCCCTGCAGCATTTGCTCTAAAGGGGCATCGTTCAATACACTGGAGTCACCGACGCGGGGTGGAGCAGTTCGGTAGCTCGCCGGGCTCATAACCCGGAGGTCGTAGGTTCAAATCCTATCCCCGCTACTATAAAAGGCCCCCTGATTAGGCGAAAGCGTGATCGGGGGGTCTTTTTTATGCCCCTTTGCCCACATAGACCAGAGAGGTGGCGCGGCAGGGACGCATGCCCGGTTTTTCTTCACTTGGATATTTATCCGATATAACGCCTGCCCAGGAAATCATCTGAGTATTCGGCAGCAGGCTTTCCTCTTTCCCACCAGAGATTTGCTAACTTTCCCCCAATAGCCCAATTATTACAGCAGCCAACCAGCAAGCGTCGCGGCACGGCATACTCGCTAGTCACGGCTATTTACTATCCCTGCGACGCCACAAAACAAGCCCATATCACACTCGCAGGCAAACCCAAGAAGCGAATATATTAAATTCTTTTAATTATAACTAATCACCCTTCAAACGCCCCTGCATACCCGCCACACATAACTTCTTCTTATAAAGCGACAGCCTTGAATATGGGTGCTAGTCTTTTTATAGCTGGGGCCTACGTCACACCCCTGCTAGAACATATTGTGAGAGGACAATAAATGACTACACACTCTATTGAGGAACTTGCCGCTGCAACCGCTTTTGACAAAGACGGTGACAAGCTCGGTGATGTCAAGCAGGTTTTTACCAACGATGCGACCGGCCAGCCTGACTTCATTGAGGTAGCACACGGCCTCTTCGGCTTGGGCTCCAGCTTGGTACCGCTACGCGGACACCGCCTGGACGACGAGGGCCTACACCTGGCATTCTCCAAGGACCGCATCAAGGATGCTCCGGACCTCGCCGATGCCGGCCACCTGACCCCCGAGGATCAGGACGCTCTGTACCGCCACTACGGCGTTGACCAGCTAACCGATGCTGAAACCACCTACGACAACAAGCAGGCTGGCCACGTTGAAGAGCACCGCGAAGCAGCAGCAGGCGCTCCTGTTGCCGCCGGCACCGCCGCTGGTGTCGCAGGTGCAGGCCACACCAAGGATCGCGAGGCAGCTGGCCGCCACCGCGCAGAAGAGACCGAGCGCGTTGAAGAACCGCGCAAGGACATCGCCGATGACGGCGAGATCATCCGCTCCGAAGAGCAGCTAAACGTTGCCAAGGAACGCGTTGCCACCGGCCAGGCCCAGCTGCGCAAGAACATTGTCACCGAGACCGAGACCGTTGAGGTCCCCGTAGAGCGCGAAGAGGTCCGTCTAGTACGTACCCCGATCAGCGAAGAAGACGCCAAGAAGATTGGCGACCAGGGCATTTCCGAGGGCGAAGCCTCCGTCACCCTGCACGAGGACCGCGTAAACGTCACTAAGGAATCCGTACCTGTCGAGAAGATCTCGCTGGGCAAGGAGACCGTCAAGGACTCCAAGACTGTCTCTGAGGATCTGAAGAAGGAACAGATCGAGACCAACTTCGATGATGGCTTGAAGAAGTAACTTCCTCTAAGTTTGGGGGATCCGCCGGCCGGCGGATCCCCCAAATGCATTTAATTCTATTAATTTCTATCTCATAATCGCTGGTGTAAGGCTCATTACCTTTTCCTCTGGGGAATTGGAACGCAACCTTGCGGGGGCATAACATACCTTCAACGATTTCGAATTTTACTTTTTATTTATTTATCGGAGATAGAAATGTCTACCCCCCGTTATTTCACTGTTCCCGGTTCTAACCGGCAGTACGATTTGGACAAGATCCTTGCAGCCACGCTTCTCCCGCTGGTAATGGCGCTTCTGCAGGTTTCTTCAGTAAACACCCTTCTTCCCGCCGTCCAGGATAGCCTTGCGGCTTCGCCCTCTGGCATTCAGTGGGTGCTCGCAGGCTACGCTCTGGTCTACGGCATAGTGCTAGTACCGGCAGGCCGCATCGGAGATCTAGTCGGCCGTTCCCTGATGTTCGTAATTGGGTTGCTGATCTTCTGCGCCGGCTGCGTAGGTTGCGCTTCAGTTAATTCAATCGGCGCCCTAAACGTCATGCGAGTAATCCAAGCCGTTGGAGCTGGCGTCTTCTCGCCGCAAGTCACAGGCATGATTCAGCAATATTTTGATGGCCATACCCGAGCCCGCGCTTACGGCCTAATGGGCGTCACCATATCCGCCTCTGTTGCTGCCGGACCGCTAATATCGGGACTTATGGTTGCTGCTTTTGGGCAGGATCCCGGATGGCGCTATGCGTTTGCAGTAAATGCTCCCCTTGGACTCATAGGTATCGGTTTCGCATTGCGCTGGCTCCCCTTTGCTCGAGAACGTCGCACCATTGGCCCCGACAAAGCCTCGGCAGCCAAGGCCTATCGGGAACAGGAGATAGCCGCGGGAAGGAAACCGAGCAGAAAACGCGGCTCCAAACTAGATCTAGATCCAATCGGAATGATCGGCCTCAGCATTGGAATCTTCCTAATCATGATTCCTTTTACAGCCTCTTTCCCCTACCGCTACTTACTACTACCTACCGCAGTAGTAGTACTAGCTGCCTGGTTCTGGTGGGAATACTATTACGAGCGATCCGGACACATCCCCATGGTGGAACTAAAACTGTTCAAGATCTCGTCGTTCAGCTACTGCACTACCCTATGCGCCGTCTTGTTTCTAGGTTCGACCTCGATATTCGTTCTATTAGCCCTGTTCGTGCAACAAGGATTGGGGCAGAGCGCACTGTTCACCGGCCTAATTGGTCTGCCCAACGCTGCAGTTTCGGGATATGCCTCGCTCTGGTCCGCAAAGAAGGCCATTTCGCACGGCCGCCTCTTGCAGGTGTGGGCGCTCCTAATAACTATCGTTGCGATATCTGCGACGATCGGCACCGCCTACCTGATTGTTAAGTTCGACCTGGCACCTGCCTGGATTTGTATTCCCATCACCCCGCTTGGAATAGGCCTAGGCATCATGGGGTCTGTAAACACCACGCAGGCAATGCTGGAAGTACCTGTTGCCCACGGCGGCACGGCAGGTGGTATTGCGCAAACCTCACAGCGCATCTCGACCGCTATCGGTAACTCAGTAGTAACCGCCGTCTTATTCGCTTCCGGAGCAAATTTCGGAGCAAGCAAGGCCGCCTGGTTTGACGGCTTCGCGGTTGCCAATCTGCTGATAATTGCCTTCGCAGCCCTAGCCACGGTCATAGCAATCGTCTACTACCAAAAGCGACCTAGATAAGACTTAGGGGTTCCTGAAGCAAACCTGCTTCAGGAACCCCTAGTTGTTTCTTCCTACTTATTCACGTAGAACAGTCGCTTATTCACGAACTCGTCGATGCCCAAGGGGCCGAGTTCGCGACCATAACCGGAACGTTTCACCCCACCGAAAGGCGAGTGCGCCGTCTCTGGGGCTTGTCCATTCACACCGACCATCCCTGCCTGCAGTTTCTCACCGACCTGCAAGGCCTCTTCAGGGTCAGTCGAATAAACAGAAGAGCCTAGACCAAATTGCGTGTCATTGGCCAGCTCCAACGCTTCCTCCGCAGAAGATACTTTGTACACGCTCACAACAGGGCCAAACAGCTCCTGGTAATACGAGTCGGCCTCGCGGTTGATGTCTACCAACACTGCAGGGGCAACATAGGCGCCCTCGGCATCGGGAGCCTTACCCCCGACCAGAACTCTAGCGCCATCAGCAACGAGCTGATCCAACTGTGCAAGCAAGGTATCCCTTGCCGAATACGAGGACAGTGCTGAGTACTCCCCCTCCTGTAGCTGCTGCGGATCGCCCGGCTGCAGATCCTTCACTCCCTTGACAAGCTCATCTACAAATTCGTCGTAAATGTCCTCCATGACAATGAGCCGCTTGTTGGAATTGCATGCCTGCCCCGTGTTCTCAAGACGAATGGCAAGCGCGTCCCGGGCAATCTGGCGAGGATCGTCAGAGGAAAGCACTACAAAAGGATCAGAACCGCCCAGCTCTAGTACGACCTTCTTGAGATTGCGTCCGGCCTGTTCTGCGACAATGGCGCCAGCGCGCTCAGACCCCGTTAGCGAGATCCCCTGGACTCGCTTGTCCTCGATAATCGTAGAAACCTGCTCATGCGAAGCGAACACCACTTGGAACACGCCACTTGGTACTCCGGCCTCCTCAAAAATCTCTTCTATAGTCCGCGCTGAGTGGGCGCAGATCTCGGCATGCTTCAGGATGATCGTATTTCCAGTTACCAAGTTTGGAGCCACAAACCTGGCAACCTGATAGTAGGGGTAGTTCCACGGCATGATCCCCAGCAACATTCCTAGCGGCCGCCGCTGGATAACCGCCTCCTCGTTGGCTTGATCTGCCAGCAACTCTGGGCCATTTTGCGCGTAATAGTTGAAAATCTCGCCAGAGAATTCGGCTTCCCCCACCGATTCTTCCAGGGGTTTGCCCATCTCTTCGGCAATAATTCGCCCTAGTTCTTCCTTCTTCTGGATGAAAAGATCACCCACCTTATGGGCAATCTGCGCACGCTCTTCAACCGACGTGGCTGCCCACTCTGCCGCTGCCTGCTGCCCGGAATCTAGCACCTTTGCTAATTCGGCATCAGAAATTTGGTCGTAAGTTTGCAGAACTTCCCCGGTGGCAGGGTTCTGCGTCCTGTAGCCTTTGGCGTCTTCCTTAGCCATCAGAATTCTCCTTTGAATCAGTAGGACTTAATGCCCACCCTAACGCGTGAGAATGGTTTTTGCCTGTTAAATAGAAAATTTTTACTCAAGCCTATGTTAGGTAGTGCTAGCACTACCTCTACTTTCGTTTTCCCCCTATAGCCTGGGCTAAGTCCCGGTGAGACACTGATGAATGCACGACGGAGAAGCAGCAAGGGTCAGTCGAGTAACAATGGGAAAAGTAGGAAAAAGCATCTTAGTGGCACTGGGGCTAATCATTCTAGCTTCGGTAACTTTGGCAGGGTTTGGGATCTATAAGTACGGACCAAAGCTCGGCATCTGGTTCCCATCGCCCTCCCCGGAGCGATACGGTAACGAGCTCCTTAGCTGGATGGAATCGGGGGTCTACGCAGACGGACCAAAATGGGCCGAGGCCAAACGAGCTGCCGCCAAAGGAATCAAAGATGCAAAATCCCTGCAGGAGACCGAGACTGTTATAAATAAGGCTTTGAAGGTAGCAGGCGGCAAGCATTCCTTCATTCTCACCAAGGACATGCAGAAAAAATCGGAAAACAGCTACGCCGCTCCCACCGTAAAGGTAGAAGGAAAAATTGCCACAGCGACTCTTCCCGAGACGATGGGCACCCCAGAGCAGGCGACCGATTACACTAAGAAATTGGCAACTGGGTTAGCATCCGCACAAAATATTTGCGGCGCGGTAGTGGATCTACGCAACAACTTTGGCGGGACCATGTACCCCATGATTTCAGGCGTCAGTGCTCTTTTGCCTGAAGGAAAACTCTCTAGCTTCACGGGCGCTGCGACCATGGACCTATACCTGGTAGATGGAAACATTCACCTAGGTGCAAAAGACGGCAACTCCCCCACAAACTTCAAAATCCCTACCCGCAAACTCAAGGTGCCCGTTGCCATCCTCACCGATGGTCACACTGCAAGCTCTGCAGAACAGACGCTAATCGCTTTCAAAGGGCTAGATTACACGCGCACCTTTGGCGAGCCGACCGCAGGATATGCCTCCGTAAACTCGTCTTATAAGCTTCCCACGGGATCACTCATGCAGCTAACAAACGGGTTTACCAAAGATCGCACAGGCAATCTATACAAAGAGCAGCCCATCAAGGCAGACGTTCCGACTACAGCTGAGCAGGCGCCAAAAGCAGCAACTGAGTGGCTTGCCAAAATGGGATGCCGCTAGCCCTTTACAGCGCCCTCTTCAACGCCCTTGAAGAAATACCGTTGCATGGTGGCGAAGATGATGATGATCGGCACCAGCGCGATCACGGTACCTGCAGCCACCACGCGCGGGTTCTGCCCGAAGTTGGACTGCAGATACTGCATGCCCACTGTTAGCGTGTACTTTTCGGGATCGTTCAGAACGACCAGCGGCCACAGGAAATCGTCCCAGGCGCCAATGAAACTGAAAAGGGCGACTACAGATACCATGCCTCGCACGTTCGGCCACACCACATACCGCAGCCGCTGGTAGGTGGATGCGCCGTCGATTACGGCCGCATCCAAAATGTCTCGAGGAATCATCCGGCAGGACACAGCCATGAGCAGAACGTTCATGGCCCCGATTGCTCCGGGCAGCCAAACTCCCGCAAGTGTATTGTCGAGTCCCAATCCCCGAACAGTCAGGAACTGGCTGGTAAGGGTGACTTCGCCTGGCAGCAGCAGGGTCGATAAGAACAGGCCCATGATTACCTTCTTGAAGCGAAAGTTCATGCATGCCAAGGCATAGCCTGCCATCGTTGCAAAGATGGCGTTGGTAATAACCGATGCCACCGCAACTATTAGTGAGTGCATGCCGTAATCCCAGATGGGGATGTGGCGCGCTACTTCAGCAAAGTTGGCCAATGTGGGCGCAGAAGGCATCAGATCCGGCGGAAATTTGTAGATATCTTCGCTAGCCCCTTTGAAGGCGGTAGAGAGCTGCCAAAGGAATGGACCTACTGAAACAATGAAAATTAGAACTAGCAGGACGTATTTGGCAATGGTGAGGGCGGGCGTTACATGTTCGTACGGCGCCGAGCCACGCTGATACCACTTTTCTTTTGCCTTACTCATTTGCTCTGCACCTTTGCTTTCGGCCTCTTCTTAGAGTTTTTCAAGGCATCCTTGCCGTAGTTCAAATAGGCGACTAAGAGAAGTGGCCCAACAGTGAGGAAAAATAGCGCTATTGACAGGGCAGAGGCGTACCCTAGGTTGCCGTTTAGGCCAGATCCAGTGCGTTGAATGAGCATCACAATGGACTGGTCTTTGCCGCCGGGTCCGCCAGTTCCGTTGGAGAGTATGTACAGTTCTGAGAAGACTCGGATAGCAGAGACGCACACTAGAGCACTTACCAGTAGCATTGCGCCTCGTACTGCCGGAATAGTGACAGATCTGAAGCGATGCCACCATCCTGCACCGTCTAAGGTGGCCGCCTCGTAGACGTCTTTCGAGGCATTTGCCAGCGCCGCCAGGTACACCACCATGTAGTACCCGAGCCCCTTCCATACCGTTAGCAAAATTGCGCAAGCAAGCAGCTTCCACCGATCGATCATGAAGTTTATTGGCTGGTCAATCAGCCCTGCCATCTTCAATGCTTCATTTACGATGCCCCGCGAGTTGAACATCCAGGCCCAGATGATGCCTACGACTACTACGGAAGCGACAACGGGAAAGTAGTAGGAGGTTCGGAAGAATCCAATGCCTGGAATCTTCTTCCGAACCAGTACCGCTAGCAACAACGGCAAGATAGTAAGCAGCGGCACGCACACTAGCACGTAGACTATGCTCACTAAGATGGCCGCCCCGAAGTGCGGATCATGAAAAAGCTCCAGGTAATTTTGTAGCCCAACAAACTTATAAGCCCGCAAAGGCTTGGCGTTGGTGAAGGACAACACCACCGTATTAAGGAAGGGCCAAAGAGAGAACACCACGACCCAGAGGGCGGCAGGCCCCACCAGCAAATACGGGGTAAACCATTTATGAGTCTTCATGATCCGCACTTCCCGGGGTTACTCGTTGTCTTCTACGAGCTTGTTACATTCCTCGACTGCCTTATCCAAGGCATCGCTCACCGAGATGTCTCCTTGCATAGCGGCAGTGATCTGCTGCAAGTAGGCAGTCTTCATCTCTTCACTTAGCTCGATCGGAGTGAGCCTCTTAGCCTTCTTGGCCGTGCTGGCTGCAGTCTTAATTGCTTCCTTTACCAGGGGCGTATCCTCGTCCGAGATGAAGGAGTTCGGATCGTTGTTGCCTTCCTTCGTTCCGGGCAGGAATCCCTTGGCAATCTTTACGAAAGCTTCCTGGTTTGCGTTGTTGGTGACGTACTGAGCGAAAGCAAGCGCAGCTGCCGGATTCTTGGAATTGGCCGACACTGAAATGCCCTGGACTAGGAGGTTCGGAGTCTCCCACGGCTCATTTACAACCACTTTGTCCGCCACGGAGGGCGCATCCTTCTTGATGTCGGAGGCAAAGGACGGGGTGGAGTTGAGGCCACCTAGAGTGCCTTTGTAGAACGCCTCGTTTAGCTGGGCGCCGTCATCAGCCTTGCCGATCATCTCGGGGGCAACGCCATGCTTCTTGTACAGGTCTGCGTATCGCTGTAGTAGCTTCTGGGCGTCCTTGTTGTTAAACACAAACTTACGCGAGGAGGGGTCCCATACCTTGACGCCGCGCGAGGCCAAGTAGCCCAGGTCAGGACGGGTATTCATCAGAGTTACTCCCTGCTGCGCAGCTTTCTCGGCTGCGGCGTACAGCTCGTCATCGCTGGTGGGAAGCTTGTCTTTACTGAGTCCGGCCTTCTGCAACGCATCGGTGTTCCAGTAGTTGAAGGCAACTCCCAGGTACCAGGGGTATCCGAAGGAGCCGTCTACGCCGTGGTACTGGTAGGCCTCGACACCGCCGTCTACATAGCCTTCCAAGGTTTTCTTGTCAGCCTTAGCTAGATCCAGTAGCTTTCCGGCCTTGGCTAGCGGAGCGCCATACTCCGGCGGCAGATTGACTACATCCGGTAGCTGTTCAGAGTTAGCCTGCTGGAGGATCTTTTCTTCATACCCGTCACCAGGCTGATCCATCCACTTAACTTTGACCTTCGGATTCTCTTTCTGAAAATCGGCGATCAACTTCTCAAAATAGGGGGTGAACTTCTCGTTTTTCAAAGACCATGTTTGGAAGGTTATGTTGCCAGAAACCTCCTGGTCCTTTACTTTCGACGCATCTACCCCAGACTCGGAGGAGCCTCCGCCAGCGCACCCGGCAAGACCGGTAGCTGCGAACGCTCCCACTGCGAGCACAGAGGCTAGCGTTTTCAGTGAATGCCTCATTGCATTTCCTTTCATACTATTTATTGATTTTGGAAAGTGTGTAGTTGGCTCAGTAGTTTTCTAGTCTGAGCCTCGTCCCGACGTCTGCCGAGTGGCCACAAGAGCTGCCCAAATGCGAAAAGTGGATCAATAAGCTTGGCTATTATCTGGTCCGATGTCATGGTTTCAGGCTGATCGCACCACACCGAGAAGTTGGCACCATCCGGGCGCAGCCGAACTGCACCGGCTTTGTCGGGAAAAACGTAAGGATCGAAATCCCGCCAGACACTCTGGAAAGTGGGGATCTTACAATTGCCTTCCTCGCGCAAGATGAAATAGAGACTCTCTCCGTCCCAGTTGTGCAACTTGTATCCCAACTCGGCAAAGCGTTGCGGAGGCGCCATATGTGCTCCCCACCGGGTCCAATAGAAAATGTTGGCGCGCTTATCTGGAAATACCTTCGCGTCTACATGGACCCCATCGTTGAATAGGTTTACCGCGATCCCCTGCTCTGCTAGGCGTTGCACACACTGGTTGGCGAAATCTATCCACACGTCGTTGCCATGAGCGCCGGGCCCAAACTGTGCAACTGCTTGCCTCTCCAGAGAATCCACCCGAGTGCCGTATTCCAGGAATTCATCGGCCCCCACTGTGAACGAGGTTGCGGAGAACATCTGGACTACTTCGTCCATCAAATCCCACACTAGCTCTTTCGCTTGCGGATCCAAGATGTTCAGGGCGCCTGGAATTAACTGCCCGCAATCGTCACGCAAGCCTGCCCACTGATTGGGGCCAAGAACTTTATGCAAGTGCCCAGGCATATCGAAAGAGGGCACGACCTCGATGCCTAGTTCGGCCGCATAAGCAACGATTTGCTCAATCTCGTCTTTGCTGAGGTGGTGTTTCGAAACAATTTCTGGGTGCAACGCAGATGCCACCCGATAACCGTGTGTATCTGAGATGTGTAGATCCAGCACATTCAAGCGGCACCAGGCCATCAGGTGAAGAATCTGTTTTATATGGGAGGGCGAGAAATAGTGTCTACCGGCGTCCAGGTGGAGCGAACGATGACCAATCGGGGCCTCGTGCACCCCCACGGTTACTACCTGATCTGCAGCCTGCTCTAATGCCACTTGAACCTGGCCAGCAAGGCGCTGGACATCGGTGCGTGCTACTACCTCGAAGGAATGCTTGCCAACCTGCGGCGAACCCGGTGTCGTAGGATCCGCAGGGACGCGCCTCACTAAGTAACCTTTTTCGGGGCCGCCCTGGCGTGCGGGCACTTCAAGATTGAGCGGATTATCGGACATGTTGTACCTCCAAACGCAACGGGGTGCCGTCCTCGATTGCCTGTGCCCAAGTAGCAAATAGTTGCCCATCGGGACGAGTAGAAATCCGTCCACTGTCAGGAGCTTCTATGGGCAAGGTTTCTTTGCCGGCCCGATAAGGCGTAACAGTGCCATCGGCATAGCCCTGCTTGAAGTCGGCTAGGGCCTGCCCGGTTGGCTTCAGATTCCCTTTGTAGTCAAATATGCCGAGGGCGTATTCAACCTGGGGGAAGTCAGCCAAGCTCGGGTCCAAATCATGCGAGCACCACCAGGTAACCTGTTCCAACTCCTCAACAACAGCTGCGTGCTTTAGTGATTCGGTAACAAATTCGGGGGCACGTTCTGCACTCAAATAGTTCAGTGGCGCCCCTACCTCTTGCAGCCACAGAGGTTTGCGCGGCCCCCAAGCACGTAGCAGCTCCAACAGATAGCGGGCAAACAGGTTTAGCCAAGGATGATCCTTCCCGAGCTTCGGCCCCAATCTGCCAAATATCCACGCATGGACTGTCATCGCTCCGCCCTTGGCGGCCTCCCGTGGGGTAAAAGGCTGAGTTGGGTCAAAAAGCACGTCGTCATCAAAGCAGAAGGTGTGCGTTCCCTGCGGCCATGCTCGCTGGGCCTCCTCTAAAAGGGAATCTACCCATTTCGCGGCCTGGTCCGAATTGAGTTCACAGGGATGCGGGTGTCTGTTGGCAGCAAACTGCACTATCTCGTTGCCCAAGCAAATCCCACTTGCTCCTTGTAAGGGGGCAAGCCTTTCACATATGCGCCCGACCAATTCCCGCTGCGCCTGCACTACTTGCGGATCAGTGAAGATATTGCGCTTATGCCAGGACAGAACCCAAGACGGGAGGAAGTCGTAGCTGGAAAGGTGACCTTGCAGAACGTCTACGCTTACCTCTAATCCGCACTGGACGGCCTCTTCTGCCATCCACTGCACGTCATCGAGAGCCGAATTAGAGATCAAAGTCCGATTGGGTTGCAGCAGTGGCCACAACGGAAAAATTCGAACGTGGTCTAATCCGATCTGCCTAATTGCCTGAAAGTCGTCGTGTACAGCAGCTTTATCTAAGTGTGCCCACTGGTAGAACCAGCCTTTCCGAGGCACGTAATTTACCCCGACCTTCATCAGTTACAGCCAACTTTCAAGGTTAGAATCTGGAACGGGCGAAGGGTGGCGCTCACTCGGTTACCTACTACCTCGATCTGTGCTAGATCAGCTGCGTCCTCTTCCAACACGTTCACTACCTTTACGCTTTCAACGTCATAGCCAAATTCCAGCGACATGCCTGCCCGTTGGCCGAGTGGCTCGTAGCCGCGCACTATAAATCCGCTGCCATCTTCAGCCCATTTGACGGCCTCGATGACAATCCCCTCAACACTGCGCAGCAACGGGATTGCGCCCTCCCCTTCGCCAGTTGCTGCAGTCAGCGGTTGGGCGAGGGCGTATCCGCGCTCTACCGTTTGGCGAAGGCTTGCTCCGGGAAGGACTTGGAACGAGCGGGAGTGGCTGCCGTGGTCGGTCTGCGGATCAGGGAACTTCGGGCTTCGGAGTAGAGAGGCACCAAATACCGCGTATGTGCCACCACATTCGTGGGCCTTGCGACGCACAGACCAGCCGGCAGTAGCCTCATTTACGATGCCCACCCCGAATTCGCCCTCGGGAGCGTAAATCCACTTTTGCGTAGAAACTTCGAACTTGTTCGATTCCCAAGTGGTGTTCTGGTGAATCGGCCGACTGATATGGCCCATCTGAGTGTCATATAGGGCATGGTCAGTATGCACGTCCACTGGGAAGTTCAGCTTCACCAGCTTCTCGGACTCATGCCAAGTAGCATCTACGTCCACGCACAGTGCGTCGGAAATCGAATAGCTCACCTGTATTTGAGAAGATCCGAAAGCATATTTCACAACTACACGTTCGGCATCGGAACAGACTCGCACCGGCTGCAAAGTCTTTTCGGATGCGGAATAGAACTCGTCAATATCCCAGGCATCCCACATATTTGGGAAATCTTGATATAGGCAGAGCTGTCCCAGCGGCTCTACGGATGGAATCGTTTCCCGCCCATCGGTTCCTACCAATGAGTCAACTAGCCCCTGGGCATTGATGTGCGCGGTAATTCCGGAACCGGTCAGTACAAACCCATCCTGACCGCGTTCTACCTTGCCCTTCTGAGGCGGGGCCGCATTGGCACCAAAAGAATACGGTGCCACTTCGCCAACGTTCTGCGGGGCCGCATTGAAATAATTCTGGGCGTTGCCAGCTAGCAGGCAGCGTGCTTCTTCCGAGATTTCGCGAGCCTCTTCAATGACCCGTCGTTGCGTTGTTACCGCGTCCTGACAAGCCCAGGCGATAGACGAGCCGGGCAGAATATCGTGGAACTGGCAAAGCAGAACCGACTTCCACAACTGTTCAAACTTGGCGGTGGGATAGTCCATCAATCCAGCAACTCGAGCGTTGACCGCCCACAGTTCCGCCTGGAACAGAGCCGCCTCAGCCTGCTTGTTTCCAAGCTTGATATTTGCTTGCGAGGTAAATGTTCCCCTGTGCATTTCCAGGTACAGCTCCCCTACCCACACAGGCGCGTCGGGATAATCCGCGAGCGCCTTGGTAAAGAAGGAATCGGGACTATCGTGAACTATGGCGGCAGATCCGGCAGTATTGGCCAATCGTTTTGTGCGTTCCAGCATGTCACGGGTGGGGCCGCCGCCGCCGTCGCCGTATCCGTATGGAACCAGCGACATGCTAGCTTTCGCCTTGTCCTTGAAGTTAGCAGCCGCGTACTGAACCTGCTGGGCACTCATCTCGGCTCCGTAGGTATCCACCGGAGGGAAGTGAGTGAAAATGCGGGTGCCATCTATCCCTTCCCAATTCAACGTGTGATGCGGGAAGACGTCCGTCTGATTCCAAGAAATCTTCTGCGTGAGGAACCATTTTGCCCCACCCAATTTAGCTATTTGTGGCAATGCCGCAGAGTAGCCAAAGGAGTCAGGAAGCCAGACCCCCTGGCACCGTTTGCCAAGCTTATTTTGGAAATACTGCTGGCCATATAGCATTTGCCGACACATCGATTCCCCACAGGGCTGAACAGCATCAGGTTCCACCCACATTCCGCCTACCGGGACAATACGGCCCTTCTTAGTCCACTGAACCACTCGCTCAAACAGTTGCGGGTAATCTGCTTCGAGCCACGCCACGTGCTGCGCTGCAGGCAGGGCGAAGTACATCTCTTCTCCGTCGTCAAGTAAGCGCAGAACGTTTGCCAAGGTACGCGCTACCTTCCTGCGGGTTTCCCGAACAGGCCACAGCCACGCCGAATCGATGTGCGCGTGTCCTACTGCGGTGAGTTGGTGTGCCCCGGGAAGAGAACCATTGTTCAGCAGCGGTGCTAGCTGCTCCCGCGCGGCGCGGGCGGTACCAGCGACATTAGCCAGATCTAACTGGTCTACTGCCTTATTGATCTGCTGGTCAAAACGCAGTCTCTCCGCCTCGCCCAAGGTTAGTGCCAGGGTGGAGGCCATCTCTAAGTCGTAAGCGAGGGCGCGCACGTCCGGACGCACTCTAACGAGCTCCGCCCTCTTCAGCCTGTAAATCGGCTCGGTGCTAGCCGTCTGCTTATCCCCGTCATAAGTCACCTGGAAGGGTGGCACTGCCAAAAGCAGCGGATTTGCGGCAGCCTCAACAAAGAAGGTAAGAGTTTCGCCAGCCTTACCGCTAACAGGGATCCACTGATTCTTTGGGTTTATGGCCTTCAGGATTTCTGCATCCGGCGTATAGACCAGGCCCTCGCACTGAAAACCCGGCGAGTGGTCTTCCCAGCCCAAATCTACGATGCACTGTAGTCCTTCAGTCTCTTCCGGCAAGCGCACCTGGAAACGAAACCAGGTAGTCCCCCAGGCTGGTCCCCAACTTTGCCCCACCTCGAAGGGGACAAAATTGCCTTCCATGGCCTGCTGGAAGCTGATCGGTTCGCCCTGCCCTTCAACCCCATTCGGATCAGTTACGGCAAAAGCCGCAATGGATAGTGGGGAAAGGACTTCATGTTCGGCAGGACGGACACGTTCTTTTAGAACCCTAGAAAAACGCGCTTCCAAAAGTTGGTGAGTATCGTGCATTTGAGTTGCTCCTGCGGGCCAGCGTCATTGCGTTCCACCCAACAGACTAAACCGCTTTAGTTAAAGATGCAACTACTTTCATTACAATCTCTAATATTTTTCTTGGAATGCTAAAAGCGCACCTACATGCCGAAAAATGCTACTACGTGGAGTATCCTTCCAGCAGATGCAAAGGAAAAAGATGAGTCCCAAATTAAACCGGCAATCCAGAGTTAGCGACATCGCCAAAGCGCTTGGCGTCTCGCCTACTGCCGTCTCGTTTGCCCTGAACGACAAACCGGGAATATCCACGAAAACCCGCGAGCGCATCCTCGCAGCAATAGCAGAAATCAACTGGTCACCCCATTACGCCGCCAGGGCCCTGTCGGACGGGCGCACTTCCACAATTGGACTCGTTATAGCCCGCTCCCCCAAAGCGGTCGGATCAGAAGCATTCTTCATGCAATTCATGACCGGTATGCAGGCGAAACTGTCCCAACGGGGCTACGGCCTCCTATTTCAGGTAGCGACTTCTTTGGAACGCGAATGCGCTATCTACGAGCAGTGGGCCGATCAACACCGTGTCGATGCGGTAGCGGTAGTTGACCTACACCGCGACGATCCCCGCCCTCGGCTATTGAAGGAGTTGGGACTCAAAGCGGTCATTGCTGGCGAAAAGAGCTCCCTGCTCCCTTCGGTGTATATCGACGACAAGGTTGTAATGGAGCAGATGCTGACTCATCTAGAAGAGCGCGGCCATAAACATGTCACCTACGTAGCCGGCAATAAGCAGTTGCGCCACGTATCCCAGCGCGCGCAAGTTGCTTTAAAGCGGCGGGGGCCGAAGGTCGAGGTCGAATACACCGACTACACAGCCGAGCAGGCCGCGGCAGCGGTGCGCAAGCAGCTAACTGGGACAGGCCCTACCGCCTACGTTTTCGACAATGAAGCGCTGACGATTGCAGGGGTGCAGACGCTCCGGGAAGCGGGAGCACAAATCGGGCGTGACGTGGCGGTCGCTTCCCTGGAAGACTCGCTCACATGCGAGGCTATGTCGCCACCCATTACCGCTATCCACCGCGATACCTACCGGTTCGGGGAAGCGGTGGCAGATACCCTTCTAGCAGGCGAGGAGACGGAGCCTTTCGATCTTTCTCCTCGCCTGATAGAACGTGATTCCACTAAGACCGTTTTCGACTAGAGCGCACCAAGAGCCCCACCCCAACGCTTGCCAGGCCTACGCCGGCGAGGCTACCGGGAACACCGGCATTAGCTAACCGCTCGTGTCCCTTTGCAACCTTTACCGGCTTGGCTACATCTTTCTGGCCCGCAGCAGTGCGGTGCCTCTTAGGGGAATCCGGTACGGGTTCTGGCTGTTCGGAAGTAGGCGGTACTGATGGTTCTGTAGATGGTTCCTGCGGTTGTGCTGGGCCAGACTGATCCAGATCGGGTTTCAATGTCTTGATCACGGCCTTCGCATACAGGAATTCGCTAGGCGCTATCCGCTTCAAATCGGCCTCGGAATAAGTCATTCCGTCGCGATCAATTGCATACGCGAAAACGCCACCCTTGCGACCACCTTCCGGATTCCATTTGGCCATCTTTACCGCATTCGACTGCTCTACAGGACCCACCGTGTCATACCAGCGGTTGTACAAGTCGCCCTCTTCAGGACTGGTATACCCAGGCAGGAACTGGCAAGACGAGATGTAGGGGGCATACGAATCCCAGGATCTGGAGATGGAATCTATAGAACGCCCATAAGTTTGCAAGAACAAGTAGTCAATATAAGGAGCAACCTGCGAAACGTAAGCCCCCTCGGCGCCTCGATTCGTGTCGTAAATAAGGAGCTTGTCAGGGCCAAGTTCGGCGCGCAGAGCCTTGAAAGCCTTCCCCAGAATTACCTGCTCCTGTTGGCTGAGTGTCGTTTCCATATCTATGTCAAAGCCGTCGATGCCAGTGTCGGTTACAAATTCCCGCACAATTTCGGCGCCAGCCTGCCGGTACTCCGCTTCTGAAGAATCTGCCGTAAGTCCGTACTTGTAGATCTGATCAACACCCACAGAGCGGATGATCTTCATGCCCCGCTCGTGCAGCCGAGGCACGTATTCGTTCTTCACCTGGTTCCAAAATGGGCGCTGATCTACCCCGGACGCTGGATTCACATAGTGGAAGAGCGAAACAATATCGACTCCCTTGGGAAGATCAGTCATGGAGATGACGTTCGGGTCCGGCAAATCCGAGTTGGCATTAGAGGGCATTGCCTTGTCCCGCCACGTACGGTAGTAGGCCATAAACACTGGCGCCGGACAATTCTGCTGCGCCCCCACCGGGCGAGGTGCTTCGGCGCCGTAAGCGCCAGCGGGAACGAGACTGGCCCCCACAGCAAGAACGCAGGCTAGGGCTAATTTGTTTGCAATTTTCATTGTTACCTGTTTCTGGGCGCACCATTGCGCCACAACGTTTACTAAACCGGTTAAGTAAATCTATCTAATTTTCCTTTTCAGTACGGCTATTTTGGAGCGACACTTCGTCTGCTGGCGAAAACCTCTTCCGTCACCAAGCGAGATGCCCATCACAGATGAAAGACTGGGCACATGAGCGAAATTCCAAACATCAAACTAAACGACGGCAATTTGATCCCCCAACTAGGATTCGGCGTTTTCAAAGTGGACGAAAACGACGCAGAGCGCGTAGTCTCCGAAGCTTTAGAAGCCGGCTACCGCCACATTGATACCGCGAAGATCTACGGCAACGAAGAGGGCGTAGGACGCGCCATCGAGAAGTCTGGCATCGACCGCTCCGAACTATTCATCACTACCAAGCTGTGGAACGACGATCAGAAGAATCCAAAGGACGCACTGGATGCGTCGCTGGAACGCCTAGGCCTTGACTATGTAGACCTCTACCTAATCCACTGGCCATGTGAAAAGCAGGGCGCCTATGTAGATGCTTGGGAGGAACTAGGCAAGCAGCGGGAAGCGGGCCTTGTAAAGTCCATCGGCGTGTGCAACTTCCTGCCCAAGCACCTGGACAACCTACTCAGCCCCGGTGGGGAGCCAATTGTCCCGGTGGTAAACCAGATCGAACTGCACCCCACCTACCAGCAGCGCGAAGTAACCGAGTACTGCCGTTCCCGCGGGATCGAGATTGAGGCGTGGGGCCCACTCGGACAGGGCAAGTACGATCTGTTCAACGAAGAGCCCATCGCCCAGGCCGCCAAGGCCCACGGCAAGACTCCTGCCCAGGTGGTGCTGCGTTGGCACATTCAGGAAGGCAACATCATCTTCCCGAAGACCTCTCATAAAGAACGCATGGTCGAAAACATGGACATCTTCGATTTCGAGCTGACCGACGAAGAATTTTTGAAGATCCACGACCTGGAACGTGGTAACCGCGTTGCCGCTCATCCCGACGAAGTCGATGTTGACTAATTCGAGGTGGTTCCTGGCGCTAAGGCTGACGGTGTTCGCCGCCCTCATTGTGGTGAGCATCGTCAGGCTTTGCCGCGGCTCCACTTTTAGTTCTTGGGTACTACTTATAGCAGGCATAATATTCGAGCTGATAGCACTGGCAGATTTGGCTAAATTAGGCCGAAAAGAGCGCAAAGATACAAAACCGTAGAAGTCGTTAAGAACACGCTAGCTGAGCTACCGCTTACCCAAAATCCATTTGTATACTTGTTAGGGCTCAACTGAGGCCCCATAGTGACGATCTATTGGAGGACAGTTGAGTCAAATAGGATTCGACCGTAGCAAGTACATTTCTCTACAATCTCAGCACATTGCCAAGAGGCGCAATGAAATTGGGGGCAAGCTGTACCTGGAAATGGGCGGCAAGCTCTTTGACGACATGCATGCGTCGCGAGTGCTTCCAGGGTTTACGCCTGACAACAAGATTGCCATGCTTGAGCAGCTCAAAGACGACCTGGAGATTCTGGTCGTTATCAACGCCAAAGACGTGGCCCGCGGCAAAGTGCGAGCGGATCTAAACATCCCTTATGAAGAGGACGTGCTGCGCCTGATCGACGTGTTCCGCGAACGCGGCTTCCTAGCCGAAAACGTGGTAATGACGCAGATGGAGGACGACAACAAACCTGCTCATGCATTCAAGCAGCGTCTAGAAAAGCTGGGGTTGAAGGTAGCCCGCCACCGCACAATCAAGGGTTACCCGGCCGACATCGCCCACGTTGTTTCGGATGAAGGTCTTGGCAAGAACGACTTTGTGCAGACTTCAAGGGATTTGGTAATCGTCACTGCTCCAGGTCCCGGATCCGGGAAAATGGCTACCTGCCTATCTCAGATCTTCCATGAATACAAGCGCGGCACCAAGGCAGGATACGCGAAGTTTGAAACCTTCCCCATTTGGAATATTCCTCTAGATCACCCGGTCAACCTGGCTTACGAGGCCGCTACCGCCGACCTCGACGACGTGAACATGATTGACCCCTATCACCTGCAGGCTTACGGCAAGCAGGCAGTAAATTACAACCGCGATGTGGAAGTTTACCCGCTCCTGCACCAGTTGCTTACCCAGCTGACGGGGGAATGCCCATACCAGTCCCCCACCGACATGGGAGTCAATATGGCAGGCAACTGCATTAGCGACGACGAGGTATGCCGCTATGCTGCAAAACAAGAGGTAATCCGGCGCTACTACAAGGCGCTAGTAGCCGAGCGCAGGGAAGAGCGCGAACCACTTGAGTCCAAGCGCATTGCGATCGTCATGTCCAAGCTCGGCATTGGCAAATCCGATCGGCCAGTAGTGCCTCCAGCCGTGGAATTGGCAGCCAAAACTGGCGCTCCGGCCTCGGCATTAGAACTGCACGACGGAACCATCGTCACCGGCAAGACCTCTGCCTTGCTAGGGTGCTCCGCGGCTATGCTGCTGAACGCACTCAAGCTGCTGGCAGGCATTGACAAGTCAGTAGACCTGCTTGCTCCCTCCTCTATTACTCCTATCCAGACGCTGAAGACCGAGCACCTAGGCTCGCGCAACCCCCGCCTACACACAGACGAGGTGCTCATCGCCCTTTCCGTGTCAGCGGCTTCTGATCCCAATGCTGCTGCAGCACTGGGAAAGCTGAAGGAACTGCGCGGCTGTCAGGTTCACACCACCACCATTTTGGGGACGGTCGACGAAGGTATCTTCCGCAACTTGGATATTCAGGTGACCTCCGAACCTGAATACCAGAAGAAGGCGCTTTACCAGAAGCGATAAGGCATGAAAAGATGCGGGAGTCCTACGGGGCTCCCGCACCTTTTGGTTAATATTTCAGCTCAGGTGAAGAACTTTTGCCTCGGCCTCGCTGACCCATCCCTCAAGTGAACAAAGCTGCTTGAAGTAGCGGGCCACTCCCGGCGTATCGGCAAATGCCCCATGGATCGAGGAAGCAAACGGGCCCATCGTCGCGACCATCTCTAAAGTCGTGAACAACCTAATGTCGCTTCCCCGCACCTCTTCACCGGTCAGATACGTGTTCTCTTGCAACCTCAGATCGATCTTTTGCAGATACGACACGATCGATTCTTTAGCCGCAGCTACCTCGTCTGGATCCTCAGAATGGTTGATCGGATAGGCTTTGCTGTTTACCTTCTGGTGAATTTCCTGGTCGAGGTCGGCTAGCTGATCCCGCATCGAGGCGGGGTATAGGTCTGGTGCGCCCTCTTTGTGGAACTGCTTCCACTGGGTTGCCAGGTCAATAAGTAGGTCGGCAGACTCATTGGCAACGATCTTGGACGTTGTTAGGTCTACAAGCGCCGGCACCGTGGTTGAATCGCCGGGATTCCAATCCTGTTGGCGCCGGTAGAGTTCACGGGCCGTGCGCACCCGTAATGTTTCGTCGAAGCCACACCCCGAATCAAAAATAAAGCCGTCGGCGCCAGTGCCAACAGACTCCGAGATGGCGATCGCATCTGTCAGGCCCAAAATACGCCGAGCTATTGCTACCCGGCGACACCATGGGCAGGTGGGCGAAACTACTAGGTGGTAGCGGCCCGCTTCAGGGATTAGTTCTTCACCGAAACGCAAAGATTGAATCATTGTTCCTCCTTGCCCCGATTAAAACAGATGCGAGGCAAGGAGGAGGCAACCTACGAAAGTTTACTTAGCAGCTTCCACGCGGCGGGCATGATAGCTGCGGCGATTATGCACTTGACCGTGTCCCCGATTAGGAAGGGGGTGACGCCAAGATTGATTGCCTCGGCAAAAGACAGCGGCTTCCCGAGGGCGGCCAGCACCATGGCCATGTATGGCACACCGATGGTGTAAGGAATGACGGCCGCTGCGGCAAAGGCTCCGAGCGTCTTGCCGAAGCTCCGATCCCAGCGTCGTTCGGCCATACGACCGCTAACCCAGGCGGAACCGATGAAGGCGATGATATATCCGAAGGACGGCTTCATGAAGGAGGCCGGACCGCCAGTCATGCCGGCGAACCAGGGCACACCTGCCACACCAATCAGTAGATAGAACGTGATGGACAAAGCTCCCCGGCGGGCTCCCAGTGCAGCTCCAACGAGCAGCACAGCAAGTGTTTGTGCCGTAATAGGTACCGGCCACATGGGTACGGATAGTTGTGCCGACAGGCCCACTACCGCGGCGCCTAGAAGAGCCAGGGCGCAGTCTGCGACCCAGCTCTTTCTTGCCGATAGATAGTCAACTAGTACGGTTGGTTTCACAGCTACAGTTTTCATCGTTTTTCCTCACTGCTAGTTACTTGCAAAATTGCGGTGGCATAGGCGGTTGGACCATCGTGGCTTATTGAAATTAGCCAGGTCATTTCTTCGATGGCACAGCAAAGCGATTGCGCTATAGCTCTTTCAAGTTGCCTACTTAGGCGCACATAGGGGCGCCGCCACCGGTCATTCAAAATTTCTATTTGCGGCCATATCTCGGCCGTATCGGCGAGAACGGGGGCGCATCCAAGGAGCGCCGTCGACCACGCTTTTACTACTGCCTCTTTAGCTGCCCAGCGGGCTGCATAAGAGGCAGTTTCCAGCTGCGCTCGCACCTGGGGCGCGAATGCTGCTGAACGTTTAGTCACCACTGCGTGTTCGGCAGCGGAGAATGCTCCTGGTAGGGAGCCGGGCTCGCTCAGCTGCGACGCGAAGGAATCAATATCCACCACGTCGCAGCCGAGCCCCACCACATGGGTCATTACAGGTATTTTCCGTTCAGCTTGAGTCGCGCTGTCGGGTCTAGCAGCAAAGCTGCTTCGGCCTCGTGATCTACCTGTTCGTCGCCGCTGAAACGCCTTGCCACAGGAGCGGCAAACAGCCTTGCCTGCCCACGCATGTTGCGCTGCAGTGCAGACTCACCGGCGGCGAGTCGCTCGTTGGCGCGCTCCAGCCACAAGGCGGCGGCTTGCGCCCCCTGCTCGCTGGTGAGGCGTTCGTAGAACGCACCAGGATGGGCAATAACCACCAGAGCGGATACGTGTCCAAAGCCAAGCGAGGTGAGTACCCCAGCCTTGATGGGCCGGCCAAGGGCCAACGGTTCCCGCAGCCAGACGAGTTCTTCCCACTGGCGCATTACCGGATCGATGCAGTCCAGAGACTGGTTTGCCGGAATTATGCCAGAAGCTATGATTTGGGTAAGACCGACGGCCTGGAACAGTGCAGCCCCTCCCTTCGCGTGCCCAGTCAGTGACTTCTGAGATACCACGTAGAGCGGGTTACCAGCCGAACGCCCCAGAGCCTTAGCGAGCCGCGAGTGCAGTTCCGCCTCGTTCGGGTCGTTCGCGTTTGTGGAGGTGTCGTGCTTAGACACGATCGCAATGTCGTCCTCGGACAAGCCAAGCTTAGAAAGGACGTTAGCCAAGTGGCCTTCGGTTCCTCCGCGGCCAGCGGCGAGCGCGCCCAATCCCGGAGCCGGGATAGAGGTGTGTGCGCCGTCGGCAAACGACCTGGCGTAGGCAAGGACGCCCAGTACTGGCAAGCCCATCTTCGCTGCTACGGAACCGCGAGCAAGGAGTAGCGTGCCACCACCGGCAGCTTCCACAAAACCGCCACGGCGACGGTCGCCCGCCCTCGAGAAGAACCTGGGAGCAATCCCCTTGTCGGCCATCTCCTGCGAGTTGGCGGTCGCATTCATGTCGCCGAAGCCCGTTAGGGATTCAACCGAGATGTCGTCTATACCGCCTGCGATAACGAAGTCGGCCTTGCCGAGGGCGATCTTGTCCACCGCTTCTTCTACCGAAACAGCCGCAGTAGCACACGCCCCTACCGGATGGATCATGGAACCATAACCGCCCACGTAAGACTGCATCGTGTGAGCCGCCACCACGTTTGGCAGTGCTTCCTGCAGGATATCCTGTGGCCTCTCTGCGCCTAGGTAGCGCGAGAGGAAGACCTCACGCAGGGATTCCATACCGCCAATACCAGTGCCCTGAGTCGAAGCGACGTCGGCGGGGTGGACGACATTCAGCAGTTCCTCGGGCGTAAAGCCAGCAGAGGTGAACGCGTCGATGGCGGTAACCAGGTTCCACACGGCAATGCGATCCAGGGCTTCCACCATTCCCGCAGGAATTCCCCAGCGGGAAGGATCGAATCCTTCAGGCAGCTGCCCGCCAACCGTACGCGTAAGAGGCACGAAGGTAGGCACGAGGACCTTAGAACCGGCAGACTTGCGCACCTGCCACTTGCCATCGAAGAAGACCTCCGTATGGGACGGGTCGGCCTGCTTGTAGGCGTCCGCCACCTGCCTAGAATCAACCGCAAAGGTGACCGGGTTCGGCAAGAACATGGTAGTCACGTCGTTAGAGCCGCCCTCGCGAAGAATGGAATCATTCGCAAACGGACGGATGCCACAGCGGGCCACGACCTCGGCCGCGAAACGCTCGTGGATCTGCTCTTCTTGCACCAGTTCGTCATCCTGGTCGTACCAGCCGTATGCGGGAGCATCCTTCCAGGTGAGCAGGCCCATCATCCATGCCAGCTCGATGACTGCGTTAGTCGAGAGGTTGGCGGGCTCAATGCCTCGCTCAGCTTCTAGACGGGTGCGTGCAGAACCCCAGGCGCCGACTTCGCCGGCGCCGACGATGACGACCATATCGTCCAGAGAGGTCTCTACCTTTTCCCACTCGGTTACTGCCTGGCGCGGCAAACGCGGGCTCGGCAGAGCAGGGATGGTCACCGCAGCGGCCTCCGGCTCCGGAGCAGACGAGACTCGTTCCACCTGAGCGGCCAGTTCCGGCAAAGATACCTTGGCATCTGCCAGGCCGCCCGTAAGATCTGCATCTACGGGGGCCTGTTCGGCCTGCGCACGCACCTGCGCCCCTGCTAGGCGAACCAGTTCGTCAGCAATTTCGGCAGTGTCGTATACATGGATGCCAGCCTTCTCGGCAGCGGGGACGATTGCGTCGTTGCCACCCATCAGGTTGGTGCCCTTCACCCACCCAATTCGGGGGTGAGCCAACGTGATGCGATCGGGCCAACCAGTTTCCACCTTCCACTTGTTGCAGATGGCGTCCAAAGCGGCCTTGGCCTCGCCGTACATACCGTCACCACCGAAGGTACCCCGGTTCGGCGAACCGGGCAGAACCACGTGCACCTTATGCCCAATGGCAGTGTCGGCGCCCAGCTGAGCCAGTTCGAAAATCGTAGCTTCCACGCTGGTGACCAGAAGCCTGAATTCATTCAATCCCTTGCGAGGATCTTCGCCCAGGCGACCGAGCACGGACGGAGCAGCAAACGGGAAGGCCAGTGTTGGCAGGAGTGCTGGCTTAGTGACGGTGGTCTTGCCGCCTACGGATTCTCGGCGTTCGCTGCCAACCCACTGCACAAGAGCGGTCACGTCGCGCAGACATGCCATGTTCGCGGGGACGAGCCACAGTGCAGCTTCACCTCGAGCGTGTTCGCGGTATAGTTCCTTGGCCCACTTCAGACGGGCATCGCTGACTCGCGAAGCCGTCATCACGACCGTTGCGCCCCCATGTAGCAGACGCGCTACTACCTGGGCCGCAATGGCCTTCGGCGCTGCCCCCGTAACGAGGGCGACGTCCTGGGCAAATTCGAAGTTAGCAGTGCGTTCCGCCCGCTCGGCTACCGCTTCAAAGAACTCAGGTGTTTTGGAATGACGAGCATACCAACGGGCCTGCGCAGCGATGGTAGCGCCGGCGCCGTCCCAGCGATCGTCTGCATCGCGCTGTTCGCCTCGCTCAATTGCTGCTGCGGCTCGTGCTAAATCTTCGCGGTACAGCGCCCATCGATCATCCAGTAGGACCGCCTTATTGGCGTCAAAGGCGGGTCGAACGAACTTCTGCCAGTCGGTGCCCAACTCGGCTTCTACCGCGCCAAGTAGCTCGGTATCGCTGGTGGGAACTAAGGCAGTTGCCGCAGTTGTACCGAGCTGGTCCAGCACGCTCTTTGCGAGCGAAGCCAAAATACCGTCAGCACCCAGCACGTCCTCGCGCAGCGCATTCAGCTCGGCGGAGTCTACTACCCCGCCTCCGCCGGCGCCGCCAGCCGTAGCCGGAGCAACAGTGACGCCCTCGGCAGCAGCCACCAGCTGCACCGCAGCATCGATGACTTCATCTGCCTGTGCCTTAGAGGAAACCGTCGCCGCCAAACTAGACAGGGAACCACCGCGGACGGAGTCGCCCTCCCTAGTTCCTAAGACAAGCGCCTCGATAACCTTCGGCTCCCAGCCTGCAGGTAGCGCCCAGTAGCTGGACAGGCGAGTGCCCACGTAATCCACGTCGAGGCCGGCGCCCCCTAGAAGGGCACGCAGCTTTGCAGCCACGATGTCAGAGAGGACAGGCCCGAATGGCGCGTAGGAGGACGCCAGGGTACGTACCTTCTGCCGCAGCGTCTTCACGTCTGCTTCTTCTGCCCCATCCACGCCAGGAAGCGACAGTTCCGCAGCGATATCCATGAGCAGCTGATTTCGCTTCGAGGAGATGCCGTTGGTCAGAGTTTCTACCGTGTCAGCATCCTCAACCTGATCCAGGTTGAGCTTGTTCGAATAGGCCAACAGGAACGTGATGCCATCGCCGGCGTCAAAGGAGAGCTCCGGTGCGGCAGCTGCTCCAGCAGGAGCTGGCGCGGGGCTCGAGGGCGCAGCAGGCTCAGCGACGGGCGCTGCCTCTGGGCTCTTCGTTTCAACGGGTGCCTTGGCAGGGGCAGCCGGCACGGCCGGAGCCACCGAAGACACGGTGTCTTTCTGGTATACCCGCTGCGCGTCGCGTTCCACGTTCAAGATGTCGACATGCCTGTCAGACAGTGCCGGCAGCTTCAGAGTCTTATCCGCAAGGTTCGCTAGTGTCGGGGAAGAGGAAAGACCCACCTCGACATACTGCTGTACGCCAAGGCCTCCATCCTCGGGCGCAGAAAGCAGCAGCTGCTGGGTCTCGATCCAGCGGACAGGAGAAGCAAACTGCCACGCCAACAGTTCAATAAGAAGTGTGCGGGCGGCGGCATTGGAGTCAGTGAAACCGTCAGAAAGCAGCTGAGCTACGGCCTCGGAAGGCACTACTTCCAGGATCTCCTTGGCAAAGTCTTCGGTCACTTCGAAGGGGCGAGCCACCAGGTTCGGAATGTACCGCCCTACCAGCTTCTCAACGTCAATGACCTGCGGAATTGCGTCGTCTAGCTTCTGCCGGAACTCATTTACCCCGGGGCGCAGCACCGAAGAATGGAACGGAACGTCAATACCGGGGATCAGCATGAACGGCGGCTTTCCACCCCATGCCTTCGCCCTTGCAGTGGCATCTTCTTCCAAAGCTGCGAGCCCTGCCAGGGTGCCTGCGACGGCGTACTGCGCACCAGCCAGGTTGTAGTTCACGATTTCAAGGAACTGCCCGCTCTTCTTCGCAACCGAAGCCACGTAGTCGCGGATGCCCTCGTCAGTGACACCAAACTGGTTCGGGCGCAATGCGCCCATTGCGTAGTTAGACCGCCCCTGCGAATCGCGCTCCACCAGGTGATGCATTGCAGAACCACGCTGGTAAACAATCTCGATTACCTTCTCGAGCGGGAAAATATCCGCACAGGCAGCAAGCGCGTTGTATTCGCCTAGCGAGTGACCAGCATACTTAGCCCCCTCGAGGAATACGCCCTCTTCCTTGAGCCGCTCAGTCTGCGCGTATGCCAAAGTGGCAAGGGCAACCTGGGTGAACTGAGTCAGGTTCATGACCCCACGCGGGTGGCGATAAGTTTCGCCAGCTACCTTCAGTTCAGTCGGATTCTCCTGGGCAATAGTCAGAATCGAGAAGCCGAGCCTGGTGCGAGTGAAACGATCCGCCCGCTGCCATACCTGCCGGGCACTCTTCGACTGCAACCGATCGTCCTGGCCCATCCCCTGCTTCTGAATACCCTGACCTGGGTAAACATAGGCGGTAACCGGAGCCTTAGTGACAGCGGTACCTCGAGAGACGAGCTCGTCACCAATCTTGCAAGTGGCTTCCAAAATCAGGCCGCCGGAACGGACCCGGCCAACGCGCTCAACCGAGATAGAGATCTGGTCGTTCAAATTGACCATGCCGAACATCTCGTAGGTCCACGAAGTGATCGTGTGCCCAGCCTGCTTATCCAGTTCTGCCTCGATGACGTGCTGGGAAGTAGCCGACAGCCACATGCCGTGCACGAGCGGAGCCTTCAGCCCAGCCATCCGCGCTGCGGAATAAGAAGTATGAATCGGGTTGAAGTCGCCAGAAACATTAGCAAACGGGGTCATCTCGGCAGGAGCCTGTACCTGCACGCGCCGCAGCAGCAGGCGCGGGGTATCGTCCACCTCAGTGTCGTATGGCAGCGGAGCCGGGCTTGCCGGATCCGAAGTGGAGACTCGCCCTCTGATGGCAAAGCGTTCGATGAGCTGAGCAAATTCTTTATCACCATCGAAGAGGGACACTTCCACGCGGACCAGACGACCGGAAGAAGATTCCTCTACCGCTGCACACCGGCCTACTGTGTGAACGCGCTTGCCAAATGGCACCTCTGCCTTCAAGCGAACCGTGTGGTCTAGGTGAACTGCGTTAATGAGGCCCTCAATAACCGGGTAATCACCGTAGGTTGCAGTACCCAGCGCGCCGTAAATAGTGGGCCAGCAAGGACCAACCAGTGCGTCCGGCACCCAGGGGGCCAGCTCGCCCTCAAGCGCGGCACCGGTAACCGCACTATGGGCAGCGCCCAGGTTCTGGCCAAGCAGGAATTCATCGCGTACTTCGCCAAAGCCCGCTCCAGCAACGATCTGCGGCATCTGCTCAATTGCTTCGCCGGAGGTAGCGATAGAACCAACGCCCGCAGCCCCAGCCAGCAGCTTGAAGGCGGTAGTAGACATGCGTTCCATGTCCACGACCGGGTAACCGCCACGAGCGCAGCTCTCCGGCAGCGACAGGGGCAGTTCGAGGGCGGGCACCGCGTAAGGCGGATTGTCCATGCCGTCCCAGATGCTATCGCAGGCAATAACCAGGGTCAGGCCGTCCTCGTCTTCCCGCAGGGAACACTGGGATGGAGAGTGCCGGAACGGGTTTTCTACCAAGTTGCCGTTCCATTCGAGCAGCGGAGTTGCGGCCAGGAACGCGCGCACGTCAGCTGCTTCAGCCAGACGTGCGTAGATGGGGCGGGCTTGGCCCTCAATCTGTGAAAGCACGCCCTGTTCGTAGCGGGCAAACATGTCTGCAATCGGTTCGTCGATGCGATCGATTGCGCCCACAGACAGCGGGCCGGGGATGATGCGGACGGCGTCGGCAGAGAAGCGCTCGTCGTGGGACTGCCAAAGAGTGTCCCTCCCCCACCAGCGGGCGATCTGGGTGTCGATCACCGGCACGAAAGGCATCGGCTTGACGTACTTGCGGCACAGATCAATAAACCATGCCGCATCTGTAGCGATGACCTTGATGTCGCGTGCCGACGGATATGCTGCCAGAAGCTTTTCGAGGGCGGCAGGCCCGTCCTCGATGTCTTCTAGATTCGGGAATAGGGTTTCGACTTCGCCGTGATCGGCTTCGGTTAGGCGAGCCTCGATGTGCCGGAACAGGTCCCAGACGCGGTCATTCCAGGTGGGGTCTGCCCAGGGGTAGCACAATTCGATAGTGCGGCTTGCCCACTGCGCATAGGTCATCTTTTCCAAATCCCCGAAGTAGGGCTTGGCGGTCTTGTTGATCGCTTCGATTACCTCATCGCGCCGCTTTTCGAGTTCGACGGCGTCGGTGCCAATCTGGTGAATTAGACGCGATGCCTTAGCAGAGGAGTTTTCAATCTCGTACATGTCCGCGTCCAGGTGGGACAGCCCGGAGGTGATGCCGCCGCGTTCCTCGCCGCGACCAATCCACCCTTCAGAAATACCGGGGGTGTCTTTCAGCAATTGCTTCACAGCGGCCGAGGTCGTAGCTTCCTTCACGGTCATGGCTGCGGTACCAACCATCACGGCATCCACTGGCATCGGCGGACGGCCGTAGGCCAGAGACCACTTGCCGCAAATGTATTCAGCGGCCTTCTCCGGGGTGCCGATGCCTCCGCCGACGGCTAGCACTACGCGCCCTGCCTTGCGGATGTCATGGTAGGTAGCGAGCAGCAGTTCGTCTAGGGACTGCCAGGAGTGGTGTCCGCCGGCAGCTCCGTCCTCGACCTGCATGATGATGTCGCGCTCCGGCGCGGCCTTCGCAATGGCGAGCACCTGGCGGATTTGTTCCACGGTACCAGGCTTGAAGCAGACGTAAGAGAAGCCTTCTGCGCCTAGAGTTTCGAGTAGCTTGGTTGCTTCTTCGACTTCCGGAATACCCGCCGAGATAGTTACGCCGTTGACTGCGGCTCCGTTCGCGCGGGCTTTCGGGACAATCCGCTGAACCCCAAACTGGAGGTTCCACATGTAGCGGTCGAAGAACATGGAGTTGAATTGTGCGGCGCGGCCGGGCTGAAGCAAAGCAGAGAGCTTGTTCAAGTTGCTTTCTAGCACTTCTGGCGAATACTGGCCGCCACCAGCAAGTTCCGCCCAGTAACCGCCGTTCGCGGCTGCGGCAACAATTCCGGCATCGACCGTGGTGGGGGTCATTGCCGGAAGCATGATTGGGCTGTAGCCGGTCAGGCGAGTGAACTTAGTCGAAACGCTCACTTTGCCGTCCGGAAGCTGGTTCAGCCTCGGGGCGAAATCGGTGTAATCGAGCGGGGCGGGCACGACGAAGCCAGGCGTGTCTAGATCCTGGCGGGCGCTCTCCTCGCCGGCGTCTACTACTCCACTGCCGGAACCGGCCAGAAGAGGGGCGGTGATTTGCGCGAGGACGGGGCCGGGGCCAACGTTGATGAACCACTTTGCACCCTGGTTGTGGGCCTCTTCAAGGACTTGCGGCCACTTGGTGGGCGCGACCAGAATGGCATGTGCCAGACGACGGGCGAAGTCGGTGTCAATGCCGCACTTGGCCGCCCATTCGCTTACTTCTTCGACCGCTTCTACAAGGAGTTTATTGTGGAATGGGACGGCCACTTCGAGCTGATCCACCTGTAGATTGATCAGGTTGCCGCCGCTGCGGTGCTGGGTAATGGAGGCATTGAATTCCTCTACCTTGTTTTCCAGCCGGGCCAGAGCTACTTCCAGGTCACGAGGACGCCCCGAAAGCACGCATGCCTTGTCACCGTTGTAGACGGCAAGCGAGACCGAGTCGGTGCATACTTCCTCGACAAAACGCAGGTCTACCCCTCGCAGGGACATCATGGGGGTGGTATCGGCTGTCCCAAGAGCCCCCTTCAGAGCAGTGGCTCGGGCAGCAGCGGTGCCAACGAGCAGGGACAGTGCCAACACGTCGACTACTTCTTCCTGCTTGCCGGCGGCGTATGCGCGGGCGAGCTCGGCACCCAACACGCCCTGGGAGTGGCCGAGAAAGGCAAGCGGTGCCTTCTCGCGCAATGCCAGCGAAGATTGTGCCAGCGCGACTACCGCACCGTACTGGGTCAAAGTGATGCCGGGTACCGAAAGGGGGGCGTCAATGTACTTCTTGTCCGCGCTAACACCCTCGCCCCCAAAGAGAGCTTCCAGACGGTCTAGCGCACCCGGAGCAGCCGTTGCAATCTGCAATGCAAGAGGCGAAACCTTTTCCTTCGCCTTCTGCCAAGAAGCGCCCACTTCCTTCGCAATGGAAGAGCTGTGCAACAGGGCAGATAGCTGAGGTCCCCACGCACTTCCCTGACCGCCGAAAATTAGGGCGTAGGGTGCGTTCAAATCTTCAAAAAACGATTTCATTTACAATCCATTCCTATGCCCTACAGGGGCGCGTTGTCGTGATACTTAGAGGTCTGATACGACCGGGCTTTCCGCTCTAGTACGGACAGGGAGCGGATAATTGTGGATCTTGTGTTCTTGGGGTTGATTAGGGAATCTAACTCTCCCTTTTCCAACGACAGATTCGGTCCGATTGCCTCGCGCTGGTACTGCTCCTGGTAGAGGCGCCGCTGCTCAGCAACGTCTATTCCCTCTTGTCCGGCAGCGCGCAGCTGCTTGCGGAAAATGATGTCTACCGCGCCCTCGGATCCCATCACCGCAATCTCGGTTTGCGGCCATGAGAAATTGAAGTCAGCGCCTAACGACTTGGACCCCATGACGATGTAGGCTCCCCCGTAAGCTTTCCGCAAAATGACCGTTACCAGTGGGACAGTTGCCGTAGCGTAGGCGGTGATTAGCTTTGCGCCACGCCTAATGATGCCGGCCCGTTCCTGCTCGGTACCGGGACGGTACCCCGGAACGTCAACCAACGTAACTACCGGCAGGCCGAAGGCATCACAAAAACGCACGAAACGAGCGGCTTTCTCGGACGCATTCACGTCCAATGTGCCCGCGTCAAAGGCCGGCTGATTTGCCACTATGCCAACCGAACGGCCATCAAAGCAGGCGAATCCCACCACTATGGAACGGCCAAATAGTTCCTGTATTTCCACAAATTCGCCGTAGTCAGCCAACGCCTCGATGACTTCGATAATGTCGTAGGGCTGCTTCGCCGAGGACGGCACCAAGTCTCCGACGCGGGCTGCTAGTGCCTCGCCCTCAAGATCAGGCTCATAGTCATACCTAGGGACCTCTTCTTCACAGTGCAACGGCAAATAGGTGAAGACAGAACGGGCGAATTGCAACGCATCCTCTTCGTCCTCAGCGAGGTAGTGGGCCACCCCAGAAACGGTGTTATGCAAGTCGCCCCCACCTAAATCCTCTGAAGAGACGTCCTCGCCAGTGACCGCTCGCACAACCTTCGGACCAGTAACAAACATATAGGAAGACCGCTTCGTCATAATGATGAAGTCGGTAAGGGCAGGCCCATAAACAGCGCCGCCAGCACACGGCCCCAAAATCACCGAAATCTGGGGCACAATCCCAGAGGCTTCAGAAATCTTTTTAAAAATGTTGCCGTACTGCGCCAGGGCCGCAACGCCCTCCTGAATGCGCGCACCACCAGAATCCAGCAGCGCGAACACGGGGATGCGAAGGCGCAACGCCTCATCAATAAGATGACAAATCTTGCGCCCTTCAACCTCGCCCAGCGTACCTCCCTTCACGGAAAAGTCCTGCGAATACACCGCGACGGGACGCCCGCTAATCTGACCAAACCCAGTGATCACGGCACACCCCAAGTAGGAGGCATCAATATTGCCGCCCGCAAAGGTGTGAATCTCTTGGAAACTCCCCTCGTCTACCAGCTGATTGATGCGCTCGCGGGCAGTTCCCCGCCCCTTCGCATGCTGGCGCTCGCGGGCACGCTCCTCAGCCTTATCCGTCAGCTGTTCGACGCGCTTGGCAACCTTGTTGCGATCGATATCAACGGTGGGGTTCATTCTTCCTCTCCCACTCTTACGATGACCTGTCCGGAAGCCACGGTGTCCCCCTGGCTGACCAAGCACCGCGCGATCCCAGCCGCCGGCGCGTACAGGTATTTCTCCATTTTCATTGCTTCAATGACAGCTACCAGGTCGCCCTCTTCGACCTTCTGGCCGTCCTCTACCGCCACCCTGACAACGGTGGCCTGCATTGGTGAAACGACCGCACCCGAGTCATCGCTGGTAGTTGCCACCGCAGTGGTCTTGCGTGCTCCGCGCAGCGGCTGGCGAGGGCGCACTGGCCCTGCCGGGCCGGCGGATCCAAAGACCGCGAGCGCTTTTTCGTCGAGGACGACGCTGTGGCGCCGCCCGTCAATTTCGAGGGCCATCTTTACCGGCGCCACTGTCTTTGCATCGCTTGCTTTGAAGGGCTCCAGCCCCAAAGAATCGACTACGTGGTTCTCGTCGAACCACGAGGTGTAGTGGTGTACGTTCGCAAATATTGCGGAACTGAGTACCTTTTCGAATACCGGTTTAGAGGTGGGTACCCCTTCAACGCGGGTCTCGGCGAGGGCTCGGAGCAGACGCGCGATCGCCTGGTCGCGGGTGGGCGCATGGACGGTAATTTTGCCGATGAGCGAATCGAAGTTTTGGCCAATTACCGAACCTGGCTCTAGGAATGAGTCGATACGAACACCGGCGCCTCCTGGCCAGGAAAGCGAATGCACTCGCCCAGTTGCGGGGGCCAGGTCTGCTCCCGGGTCTTCCGCGGTAATGCGAATTTCGATTGCGTGACCGCGCACGGCAGGAACTTCGCTTAGGGTTTCGTGGCGGGCGATCCGAATCTGCTCGGCCACTAAATCGAGCCCGGTGACTTCTTCGGATACCGTGTGCTCTACCTGCAACCTGGGGTTGACTTCCAGGAAATAGGCCTGTCCGTCGCAGACCAGGAATTCGCACGTCCCCACCCCGACGTAGCCGGCCTGTTCAAACAGTCGCTTCGACCAGTCGGTGAGGTTCTGTTCGATTCCTTCCGGTAGCAAGGGCGCGGGGGCCTCTTCAACCAGCTTCTGATTTCGGCGCTGTACCGAGCAGTCGCGGGTGGAAACTACGGCGAAGTTTCCTTCTACGTCCCGCATGCACTGTGTCTCGACGTGGCGGGCGTGCTCGCAAATCTTTTCTAAGAAAGTAAGTTCCAGTGCTTCTGGGGAACTGACCGAGTAGTAATCGGTTAGATCTTTCCGGGACCGGATGCGGATAATTCCGCGCCCACCACCGCCGTCGGCTCGCTTGAGCAGCACCGGATACCCGATCTGTTCGGCTAGGGCGGCCGCTTCGGCCTCGGTGCGCACGGGGCCTGCCGAACCTGGAATTGTGGGCACATTGGCATCTTTCGCTAGTGCACGCGCATCAATCTTATCGCCGAGGGCGTGGATTACCTCCGCTTTCGGCCCGATCCAGGTGATGCCCGCTTCCGCGACTTTGCGTGCAAACTCAGCGTTCTCGGAAAGGAACCCGTAGCCGGGGTGAATAGCGTCAGCACCGGATTTGCGAGCTACCTCAAGGACGGCGTCGTGGTTTAAGTAGGTGTCTCCTGCGCGGAGTCCGCCCAGGGCATATGCTTCGTCAGCTTCTCTGACAGCAAGGGTATTGATGTCTTCATCCGCGTAACAGGCCACTGATTTCAGGCCCATTTCCCTGACCGTGCGAACCACTCTGAGGGCGATTTCACCGCGGTTGGCAATAAGGATCTTCTCTAATTTTTTCATTTCAGGCCCTTTACGATCTCGGCATCACCGCAGGTAATGAGCTTTTCCTTGCCCTGGTCTTCTACCAGCACCAAGGCGCCAGAATCGGTAATGTCCGTTGCAATAGCAGGGGCAATCAATCCTGCCGGGGTGTGTACTTGGATGCGCACGCCAAACAGGGCACGCTGGCGGTATAGGGCGGCCGCTTCTGGGCCAGGTTTTACGGTAGTAAAGATCTTCTTCAGACTCTCGCTCAGTGTTCGCGCCATTTCCTCGACGCTGGGAGGGGCAATGACCTGGGAAAGAGAAGCCGTGGGCCGATCAACGTCGGGGGCCTGCGTAAGGTTCAGTCCGACGCCCACTACGAACTGTCCGGGCCCGTGCAGCTCAGTAAGAATGCCGCATACCTTCCCACCGTCTAGCAGCAGATCGTTCGGCCACTTCAGTGTTGGCCTCACACCGTACTGCCAGATCGCTTCCTGGGTAGCAATACCGGCAAGCAGCGTAACCCAGCCGTATTCGTCCACACTGTATTCGGGAAGATGAAGGTACGTAGACGCGTAAAGACCGCGGTCCCTGCCGGACACCCAAGTCCGTCCCATGCGCCCACGACCAGCAGTCTGAGAATGGGCAACCAACATTTCAAACGGTTCTGCGCCCTCGTCAATGCGCTCCGCCATCACATCTTGCGTGGAGCCTACCTCAGACAGAAAAGTAATCTTGGAGCTCAATGCTTCTTCCTTCCGGTGTCTTATCGCTAGACATTCTTCGGAAGGAAGCTGCTTCACTCAAATACCATTCGGTATCTGTGGTCCATCATTACCGCTGCCCATGGCTGGTTTGCGGCAGTTTTAAGCTGTTTTGTACGACCTAGTGGCCCTCGGTAGCGGCATAAATTAAAGTCAGCAACATGTTGATCACATCAGCCGCTGGCTCCGTGTGCACTAGCGGTTCACCTTTCAACGCAGTGCGCATGGCCCCAATGTTGGCAGCGCGAAGCGCCACCCCAACAACCGCATGCGCTAGCGGAATAGCGTCGACGACCAAATGCCGGTGGGTAGCTTTGGCAATAGTCTGCAACACGGCTGCAATCTTCTGGATGAACTCGGCATTTATGTAGGCCAGGCGCATCCCCCACTTCGGGTCGCGTACCGAACGGTTCAGCAATTCGGAATGCAGCACGTAAAAATCACGATCAAGCTGTAGTACCTGCAAAACCTCGTCGAGCAACTTCTCCATAGTTGCCTCACTGGGATCCTGCTGCCGCCAGCCTTCCACGGTCTCGGTAAGCCCATCTATGAGGCGGGCGTATTCGTCCTCGGCAAGGGCTTCGAACAGTTCATCTTTAGTGGAGAAATTCGAATAAAAGGCACCCCTGGTAAAGCCTGCCTTGGAGCAGATCTTCTCGAGTGAACACCCTTCTATGCCCTGGGAAACTACTATCTGCCTTGTGGCATCGATCAGTTTGTTCGCAGTCTCAAACTCTGATGCCACTTTTACTCCCAGTAAGTAGACGAAATTCTCTGGTTAAAAATATTAGCCAACGTGGGGTTTGCAGCCGTAAGCATATGTTCGCATGCCGGACCGCCTTGCCCGTCGCTCACGAGGGCACCCGCTTCCTTACAGATCAAGCTGCCCGCCGCTAGATCCCACGGTTGCAACGTTTCTTCGTAGAAAATGTCTACCGCGCCGGAGGCAAGGGCGCACAGGTCGAGGGCGGCGCTCCCCCTTCTGTAGACATCTGCGACATCTGCGGTCACCGTCGCAAGAAACTTGCCTTGCCTGGCCCTCACCTGCGCATCGTAAGCGAACCCGGTAGCCACCAGAGCCAGGTCTAGATCCTGCAGGGAGGAGACATGAATTGGGGTGTCACCCAAGTAGGCTCCCGCGCCGGCGCCAGCATGGTACAGCCTGCCCGTACCGATCTCGGCTACCACTCCTACTACGGGCACCCAGGTAGTCGGATCTACGGAACCGTACACGCAAGAAATAGATACTGCCGCGGGGGCGACTTCGCGAATGAAATTCACAGTGCCATCGATCGGATCTATGATCCAGAACAGGCCCGTATTGCCGCCTTCGATCCCCGCTTCCTCGCCCATGAGGCCGTCATCGGGACGGACCTGCTTGAGGCGCTGCCTAATTAGGGATTCGACCTCGCGATCGACCTGGGTTACCGGATCCACCGGCGAAGACTTGGTCTGGGCAAGAACATTCTTGCCCTCACTTGCGCGTTTTGCTGCCAACTGGGCGGCCTGAATAGCAACGTCTTTGGCGTGCGCCCACAGCCCGTCCCTGGTAGCTTCCGAAATTGGCAACGAATAGGATTCCATGTGTTAAGGTTCCCACATCAAAAACATTTTTTTGCGCAAAATGCGGCTTAGTCACAAATAATCTGCCGGAGTTGATCTACCCGCAGCTGCCCTGGAGCGGAAGCATTTCCAGCTGCAGCGAAGGTGGCACAATTGCCGAAATCGGGCCCGGCCAGCCTAGATAGCTGCCCCACCTTCCCCATGGCAATACCTATAAGGGGCCTATTTATTTCGGCGGCTGTTAGGCGGAGCGCTTCTAGGACGGTAAGCACGTCCTTTCCACCATGTGGCATGAGTGCAACCTTGCACACGTCGGCGCCCAGCTCGCTGGCGTCCGCAAATTTTTCGCAGATCTTTTCTACCGAGGGCGTAGCCGCAAAATCGTGGAACGAGCCCACTACCTTGCACCCCACTTCGTGCGCGCGTTGCACCAGGGTGGCCGCCGCGGGATGGTCTACTTGTACATCGATGGCCTCAGGACTTTGCGCTAGCAAGCGGGTGACTGTTTCTTCGTAAAGGGCGTCGGGGCATTTGCCGCCCTCGGATTCAGAACGCACGGTGGCCAAAATTGGGCGCCTGCCGCGCACTGCTTGCAGCAGTTCCTCCCATTCGGTGGGGGCCAGGTCGGCGCGCACCTCTACAATGTCGCATTCTGATTCGAGTGCTAGGCGCACGTCCTCGGCAGATGCCACAGCCACGATAATTTTGGCTCGCCCACTGCCCAACGCGACGTCTGCCAGGTAAACTTCCCTCACCATTCCCCCTATATTGCATTGCGATAACCTGAGTTTATGCGCTTTGGAAAAAATCCTGCGCTCTGGCACGTGTGGAGCCTGAAAAATATCGCGCTAGTGGCAACTGGCGGTTTTTTCGGAACACTAGCCAGGGCACTCTTTGACCTGTTGGAACAGAACCTTCCCCTAGATTGGCTAGTGGTTCCCTGGTCGACAGCCATTGTCAATGTACTTGGGGCTTTTCTGCTCGGCTTTATTGCCGGGCGGGCAGCTCGTGCCCGCGAGAACCGCATCTCCAGTGTCTTCGACAAGTACTATTTGCTGTTCGGCACTGGGTTCATGGGATCTTTCACTACCTTTTCTTCTTTCGCCCTTGCCATGTCCAATTCCGCGCAAGGGCCATCACTGTCTGCAATTGTTGAGGGCGGGGCCATAATTTCGCTGGGACTGGCTGCGGCGATCTCCGGCCTTCTTTGTGGGCAGATCGGTTTGTCCTGGTTGATCAGGGTAAGGGATTAGCATGATACCTTCCGTCATACTTCTACTCGGCGCCTCTCTGGCGGGCGCGCTAGGAGCGGTCTGCCGCTACTGCATTGATGCGCTCACCAAAGTATTTTGGTCTATGGCAGGAACAGTCCTTGTTAACATGGTCGGCTGCTTTCTGATAGGCATCGTTGCTGCGCTCTCGGCTGATGGGCCACTTGGGGCCTCGGGACACTACCTGCTTGCCACCGGTTTTCTAGGTGGTTTCACCACTTTTTCAACTGCCATGTTAGAGGCGGTCAATGCCATAAGAGGAGGCAAAGTCGCCCGCGGGTTGGCGCTGGCAATCTTGCCGGTGATCCTAGGGATGGCACTGTGTGCTGCGGGCATCGCACTGGCCAATACTTGGCTGTAGTTCTGTAGTTTTTTCGCAATAAAATAAGGATCCGAGCCGAAGCCCGGATCCTTATTTTATTGTACGCGCCGGCTACTTGGTTTTAGCTTTTGCCCGCTCCTGGTCAGCCTTTACGGCCTCCTCAAGAGCCTTCTTGAGCGCTTCTTGCGACTTGCCGTATTCGCTCCAATTCTGGTTAGACAGGGCCTTTCCGCCCGAGTCCAGGGCAGCCTTGGCATCCTGCAAGGCGCTTTGCAGCTTCTGGTCTGCACTCTGCTCAACCTTTTCGGCAGTGGGCTTCTTTGCACCCTCGCCGCCAATTACCGATGAGGTCGACGCTGCGGCGTCACCGCCAAAGACCTGGTTCAGAGATTCTTCCAGCGTAGACGCGAAGCCTACCTTGTCACCGAACGAGGTCAGGACGGAACGCAGCTGCGGGTAGGAAGTGGTACCTGTTGACTGCACGTAGACCGGTTGGATGTACAGCAGGCCGCCACCAACTGGCAAAGTCAGCAGGTTGCCACGCAAAACCTTGGTGCCCTGCTGGTCCTGCAAGTTCAATTCCTTCGATACCCGTTGATCCGAGTTGAAGTTGTTCTGTACCTGCCCGGGCCCAGGGACCGTAGTCGAGGACGGCAGCGCCATCAGACGCAGCTTGCCATATCCTTCTCGGACCTTGCCGGCCTCAGAACCGGTTTCGGAATCCACTGCCAGGAATCCTGCCATTGCTGCACGCTTCGATCCGCCACCGGGAATAAACACCGAGGTGAGCGAGAATTCAGCGCTGGGCTGCGAAGGCATCTTCATGGTCAGGTAGTACGGCGGCTGCACCGGAGCAGACTCGTTCTTTGGTACCGACACCGTGGGATCTTCAGACAGCTTCCACTGGTCGCCACCGGTGTAGAACTTTTCAGCTTGGGTGACGTGATAGGTCTCTAGCAGTTTGCGCTGCACCTTGAATAGGTCCTCTGGGTAGCGCAGGTGTGCCATAAGGTCGCCGGAGATCTCTGAGATCGGCTTGATCTTTCCGGGGAAAACCTTTTGCCAGGTGCGCAGCACCGGATCCTGCTTGTCCCACTGGTACAGCGAGACGGAGCCGTCGTAGGCATCCACCACGGCCTTCACCGAGTTGCGCATGTAGTTGATCTGGCTGCGCGGAGTGAACTGCTCCTCGTCGTTAGTACGCGAATCGTCAGTGACAGAATCTACCGATACGTGTTCTGCGTACGGATACGCGTTCGAGGTTGTGTACCCGTCCACGATCCAAACCAGACGCTTCGGCGTCTTCGGGTCCCCATCCACGTCAACCACTGCCGGGTACGGCTTGCGGTCCAGCGTCAGGTATGGGGCGGCCTTTGCCACGCGCAAGGACGGATCGCGATCGTAGAGGATCTGCGACTTCTCGTTTACCTGGTCACTGAAGAACAGGTCAGTGGACTGGAATCGCAGAGCATACAGGAACTTGTTCCAGAAGTTTCCAAGCGAAGGACCACCATTGCCCTGGAAGGTGTTGTTTACCTGGCCTGATTCCGCATTGTCGTCTGGATAGTCGAGTTCCTGCGGGGCACTGCCCTTGGGCGCCCCCACGACGGAATACTGCGGGCTTTGCGGCGAGAAGTAGATGCGCGGTTCATAGTCGCCCATCTTGCCGCGGGAAGGAATCGAATGTTCCCAGTAAGCCGGTAGCCCGTCCGGGGTGACCTTGTTGCCGAAAGCTGCCACTGCGCCGAAGCCGTGAGTGTAGACCGTGTGATCGTTAACCCACGTACGCTGCCCTTGCGAGAGACCTTCCTGGTTTATATCGCGAACCGCGATCACCGTGTCTGCCTTTTCGCCATCTACCTTATAGCGGTCGACGGCGAACTGCTCTGGGAAGGTGTAATAGGGGCGTGACTGCTGTAATTGCCGCACGGTCGGGGAAATGATCTCGGGGTCTAGCAGACGGATTTGCGAGGTCGAAGCCTGGTCTTCCGCCAACTGTCCGGCCTCGGCCTTTGTTGTTGCCGAGGTGGTCTTGTATTCCAGATCGTCCATGCCGAACGCCGCTAAAGTAGCGTCGATGTTGTGCTGAATGTAGGTAGATTCCAGTGCCTTCGCGTTCGGATCCACCTTGAAACGTTGCATCAGCATCGGGTAGCCGAAGCCAATTACCAGTGAGGACACCACTAGAACGACCAGGCCCGCAACGGGAAGGCGCCAGGTGCCTTTGAATGCCGCCACAAAGAACAGAATGGCGATCAGCGCACTGATCACGGCCAGGATGGTATTCGCCGGCAGCGCCGCGTTAATGTCCGTGTACATTGCGCCATCTGTAGGCCCACCTTGCTGCGCCAGCATGTTAAAACGCCCAACGATGTAGCGCAGTCCCACCAGCAGCGACAAGATGCCAGCGAGGATGCCCAGGTGAATACGAGCACCACGCCGCACGTGCACCTTCGGGGTTACTTGAATTGCCCCACCCAAGTAGTAGATGACCGCGGTCGCCACGGCCGCAGTTGCGACCATTGCAAGAGTTGCCGAGGACAACAAGTCTAGAAGCGGCAACTGGAATGTGAAGAAGGATAGGTCAAATCCCCAAATAGGATCCTTCTTGCCGAAGGGGGTGGAATTCAACGCCACCTGCAGCACGCTCCACGAAGGAGCCAATTTCAGCACGGAATAGATGCCCACTAGCGCAGCGATGCCGAAGGTAAATATTTTCGGGTGAGAGATGATCTGGCGTGAATACTCAGATACCGACGCGGCAGAGCGCCCCGGTTTCATAGAGCGCACCGCCAAGAAAATATTCACTACGACGATCACAAACGCCAGCACAAAGCCGACCAATCCCATCAGGGCCGCCGAGCCCCACTGGGTGAACAGGATCTGCAAATACCCGAGCTGCTTGTACCACAAGACCTCGGTCCAGAGCCCTGCCATCAGGACGATGAACAGCAACAACGCTGCCAAAATTATTACGGTAATACCAAGCGGTCCCGGTTTCTTGAACTTTGGCAACTGCGGTTTTGCCGCACTGGAGCGGCCTGCCCGCCCTTTACCAAAATTCCCAAAATCCGGGAAGCCGGGAAACTGATTGTTAGAACTCACAGCTTTCCTAGTGCGTAGGGGTTAAAATCACTCCTATTGTTTCACGTTTTGTTCCCTGTCCTCCAACTAGTTGGAGCTGGGCCCGCTACGTTCACACCAGGCTTAACGAATTGGGCAGGAATGTTAGATAGTGGCACTATTTAGGCATGGATATAGCCCCAGAAGCACTAGCTGCAGCAATCTACGACATTGAGCGGGAACTCGCCGGCCTCGGCTGGAACCAGGCCCCTTCCCTCTTCGCCCTCGTTCCTACCCGCTTTGTTCTGGAGCAGGGCGAGGCGTTGGATGACGACTCAAAACAGAAGCTGACCATGCTCCTGGAGTCCTCGCCAGATAACCTGACGGCTGTCTTACAAGAGAACGTGTCTGAAGATATTGGGGACATGCTTGCACGCATTGAATGGCCGCCGATGGTCGAGGGCGCAGCAGTGGCTATGGAGCGCATCATCGTTCCCCCACAGGTCGAGGCCGAAGCTCCTGAAGATCCGCAGGAGCGCACCGAGTTCTTGATGTCCCACCCGGATCGAGACGAGGTCCGCATGGTAGCTGGCGCGCTTCGCTCCGGCGCCTCTTTTACTGCTGTGCGCACCCGCTCTCACGACAGCGAGGATCAGGTAGTAGCTTCCTCCGGGTTGGTACCAGATCTAGAGAAGGCGCTGCTAGCCACTTTCGCACCCTCTGCATAGCGGCTACTTCGTGGAGCAGGTTGGGAGCGCATCAACCTTGCCCTTCCCAATGCTTTCCACCGCCGCGCGAGCATCGGTCAAAGTATCTATGCGAACTACTCGCATTCCTTTGGGTATCGCCCCATTAGTGTCCGCACAGTTCTGTCTTGGGACCAGGAAGTACCTTGCCCCATCTGCGTAGGCACCAGCCATCTTCTGGGGCACACCAGAAATAGCTTCGACCTCGCCATCCATGCGAATGGCTCCCGTGCCGGCAATCTGCTTGCCGCCAGTCATCGCGCCCGGGGTCAGCTGATCAATAATCCCGAGGGCGAACATAGTTCCGGCGCTGGGTCCACCAACGTCAGCCAGGGCAATATTCACCTTTACCGGCAGTTTCACATCGGGCTTTAGGACGACCCCCATAACGGAGCCTCGTCTACCTTCGGCCTTGGAAGTGCGCACAGCAACATCCTGGTCCCTACCAGCGCGACGCACCTTAACCGTCACCACTTTCTTAGGCGGCACCTTCTTCAGAAAAGCGAACAGGGAGCCGGCAGTATCAGTGGTTACAGAATTACCGCCCTCGGAAATTCTAAGAATCTTATCGCCCTTTTTCAGCTTGCCGTCAGCATCGGTACCTTTGGCAACATGCATGATCTCGAAGATGGCGGGCACCTTGTAACCGAGCTCGGCAAGAGCCGCAGCCTCCGCATTCTGCTGGGAGCCCTGCATCTGCGCCGCCGCGGCCTGTTCGATCTGCTCGCGGGTAACATTCTTGGGAAACACTTCCTCTTCCGGAGTTATCTGGCTGTGCCCGCGCAAGTACGCCGCCACTAATTCGGCCAGAGACACGTTAGCGCCAGGTCCCCCACGCATCGACACGGTTACCATCCGCAGCGACCCGGAGGTGGGATACGTTGTCGCCCCCGACACGGAAATCACCTTTTTGTCTCCCTGCTTTTCCAACACGTTAAAAGTGGGCCCGGGACTCTCGATCACGTACGGTAACGGCACTGCCACCGCAGCGATTGCAGCAACCGCCACAGCAGCTACACCTAGAGCAGACTTCTTGCGATACCAAGGACGTTTTTCTTCCACGGCCCCATTGTGCCAAGATTTCTTATCCCTTACCTAAAAAGAGCCTATGTACTGGACATTCTGCGCGTTACTGTTGCAGCGGAGACAGCGGCGCAATATCTATAAAGTGTGAGACATACAACATCACATTTTTTAGCTATCGCAACCGCCATAACCCTGCTATGCACAGGGTGCATCATCACGCCTTTTAGCTCCGACAGCGACGACTCTTCCCCAACAGAGGAATCAACCAACCGGTCGAGTAGCGACCACGACCACAACTTCTCAGACAGCGACGAAGGGGACGGGGACTACTCAGAGGAAGAGCGTCAAGAAGACCAGGAGTCCGAAGAATACGGAAATAGTTCGCCAAGCTCTGATCCGACAGCGCGCACCGCTCCCAAACTGCCGGCGAATTTACATGAGAAAAGCAAGACAGGTGCTATTGCCGCCGCTAAATACTTCTTAGAGGCACACTATTACGCAATGAGTACTGGAAATATGGAGCCGCTGGACAGAGTCGCCGAGACGGGTGCCCCCATACAACAGAAATTGCAGGCAATCCGCAAAACGCTAACGGAATACGGGCCAGTAAAAGGGGCCGCAACTTACGGCGAGGTCGCAAACGTACAGCGGCTCAGCGACAGCAGGTATGTCGTCACCATAGCCATTACAGGTTCTCGGTCTACCGGAGAATATATCGTGCACGCTACTTTCAAGTCTGGCAGGTGGCAGATACACGACGTCAACGGAAGACGCACGCCTTCCCGCGACAGTCAGGATCCATACAAGATAGGCCACAAGCAAGCATCGGCAACTAACATCCAGTAGCCGCTCTTGCTGCCCAGGCGGCCCCCTTCCCAAAAATCAGGATAGAGGTCTGTCCGCCTCATTCCCATCGAGGCGCAGCCCGACACAAGAGAAGGCGCAGTTGCCTCCGGCGAATACTTTATAGATACCCACGACTATGCCGTACAGACCGGAAATACCGAGCAAGTGTAACAGGCCCTCGCCAGGAAAAGACTTGCCCTGAAGGACCCCTACATAAGAGCCAATATCAACAAAACAGGTTTGTGGGTCAAGGACAAGATATCCACGAAATTCGTAGCAGCGGAGCCCAGGGACGGTGGAGTATTCTACGCCCCATACCTTGTACGCCTCTTTCCGCCCACCTCAGTCGATACCCCATAAAGAAGAACAGTGTAGAGATGCTCAATTGCGGGATCAGCTTTCTCTAATCAAGATGGAGCCTGGAACGCAAAATTTGGCCTCCGTGCGGATAGAAGAATAGGGAAAGCTGAGTCAACCCAGGCGCCACCACTAACCATTCTGCCGCCCCCGATCACTTCCAGAAAAAGCAGTTTTCCACAGGGGCGGCAACACCTGTTGCGGGGACAGAAAAGCATCCGGTAACTTTGAAAACGTGAAACATGCAACGAAGCATCTTACTGCTGTCGCAATAGTTGGCGCCCTCCTCTGTAGCGGCTGCACCACCCAAGCAGATTCCTCCCCCAAGCAATCCCCGACCAGTTCCCAAAGCCGCTCACAAAAACCAACCCCAAAGTCAGGGTGGGAAGACGGACCGCCAATTCTTCCCCTTGAGGCCCAGCGCAACACTCAGGAAGGCGCCATCGCCACCGGCAAATACTTTATAGAAGCCCATGACTACGCCATCCAGTCCGGCAATACCCGACCGATGCAGCAAGTACTCGCAAAAGAAGGCAGCGCACAAGAAACGTTTACAGAAATTGAAACTAAGCTAAAAGCAGACGGTAAGTGGACCGGTAAGAAAGCGTCTGTTAGTCCGGATGTAGCCCATCCCAAAGAAGGCGACATTTTTTATACGCAGTTTAAGGTCTCATTTCCGACTTATACCTCCATCAAAGAGCCAGAAGATCGAATCAGCGGCGGCATCTTTCTATACGGCATAAACCTCATCTATCGCGACAATATGTGGGAAGTAAGAGATTTCCGCTCCCAACGACTTGAAGAGGCTCTTCGCGAAAATGCTCAAAAATAAGATCGCCTGCATTGCCATATGCATAGCTTTCGCATTTTTCACCCCTGGGGCCGCTGTAGCCGATGACAAGAGCCCGGTCATATTAGGAGCTAAGAACAGCTCACAATCAATAATTCTTGAGCTTTCACAGTCGACTCCTGGCAACGGTGGTTCTACAGGATACTCGAATCAGAGCTATCAGCCCCAGGTGGGCGCGACCGCGACGCCTGCTACCCATTCTCAGGATCCCCTCCCCTGCCGCGACACATCAGGCTTATTTTACCCATTTGCCGTGTATTATCAGGCTCTCCTCCCACTGTGTCCGCCTGCGCCCACCTCTACTGCGCAGGCGCCTAGCCCAGTTCAACAGGCTCTAGCAGCCGTACCAGCCCAAGTACACAGATGGATACAAAGCGCCGACCTGCAGGCACCCGCGGTGCGCCGTCAGCCGGACACCGATGCAGTGCTGCCAGGCGATCCCCCGGTAATCGCCTATACGACGGCAAAATCCCAAGTCCAAACCATCAATGTGGGGCCAATAGCAGTGACTCTCAAAGCTCGCCCCATTAAATACGAATGGGACTGGGCAGACGGAAAAACTACCACAACCACTTCCCCAGGATTGCCCTACCCAAACCAAAACATCACCCACCTGTACGCCCCAGCCGAGCAGCGGCAAATAACACTAACCACCACCTGGGAGGTCTACTACCAGGCAGCCGGTCACCCCTATCAAAAAGTAGACGAGCTAATGACCACTACCTCAACTTCCACCCCATTTCGCGTCCGCAATACCAGCACCGTCCTCACAGATGACGCCGAGAAACAACAAGGGCACTAACCCGCCCTCTAAAAGAAAAGAGCTCATCTGCACAGCATCGGCAGGTGCACCCGGAACTGCCTAATCGCCCCTGCCGCGCCAATAGGCCTGCCCCGGGCAATGCTCACTTCCTCCGATGGCGATAACTCCTATCCCCGTAGCGAGGTCAAATGCCTTGCCCTGTAAACTGGTCGCAACCGACAAGTGGGGGAATCGAAAATGGCCGACTCTAACAGCAACGACGACCTATCTGGCATTGAGCAGATGCTACGCCAGCTACTGGGCGACGAGGCCGCTGAACGCATGCTAGAGCAGATGCGGCAAAGCGGGCTGGATCCTCAGGCAATTACCGGAGGTATGAACCTACCGAAGGATCCCACCCAGATACAACACCTAATACAGTCTGTAACCCAGTTGTTCTCTGGCTCATCTGAAGCCCTGGATTGGGATATGGTCTCGCAGATTGCTATCCAAACCAGCTCCACAAAACCGGATCCGGCCCCAACCGCCGCGCAGGCCGCCAGAGCACGTGATGCGCTGTCAATAGCTGACCTGTGGCTCGATTCAGTGACGGTGTTGACCCCCGGAAAAGCAAATAGGCACGCATGGTCGCGGGCCGAATGGATCAGACAGACACTGCCAACCTGGAAAGTCATGTGCATGCCAGTTGCCACCCACGCCGCTGACGCCATGACCGATGCCCTCTCTCAGCAGCTCGGACGAATGGGACTCGACCAGGCGGAAGGCTCCTTCGCAATTCCGGGCCTCGGCATCTCTGGAGCCCTAGGAAAGATGAACCCAGCGGACATGGTTCGACGAATGTCCGGATCGGTGTTCGCCATGCAGATCGGGCAGGCCATTGGTACTCTAGCAGGCCAAGCCCTAGGCTCTACCGATGTGGGGCTGCCCCTCTCTGATGACTCCCTTACTGCCTTAGTCGTTTCAAATGTGTATGATTTTGGAACTGACCTGGGAATCGGAGCTGACGCCGTGCTGCAGTACCTAGCAGTACGCGAGGCAGCTTCCGCTCGCCTTTACAATGCTGCCCCGTGGCTGCGCTCCTACCTACTCCGCGCCATAAGCAAGTACTCCGCTCAGATCCAAATAGACTTCGACCACATTGAGCAGGCGGTTCGCGATCTAGATTCCATGGATCCGGCACACATCCAAGAAGCCATGTCTTCCGGCATGCTCTCCCCCACTTCCTCCGAGGCACAAGAACAGGCCAAAAAAGAGGTCGAAACTATCCTCGCAGTAGTCGAAGGGTGGGTCGAAGAAGTAACCGCCAAGGCGTGCAGCGCCTATCTTCCCGCGGCTGCCCCACTACAAGAGATGATGCGGAGGCGACGTTCTCAGGGGGGCCCCGCTGAGCAAGTACTAGCCCAGCTAATGGGTCTAGAACTACGGCCGAAACGTGTCCGAGATGCAGCTAAACTCTGGCGCGTTCTCGGCGATAAAGTAGGCCAAGCCGAGCGGGACAAGTACTGGTCCCACCCCGACGTGATGCCCACAGCAGAAGAGCTGGACAACCCGGACTCATTCCTGGAGGGGCGCCAAGAAGCAGCCGAGGCCGACGCCCAGGTAGATGCCGAACTCGAAGCGTTACTAGACGGCACCTTGGGATACGCGAAAGGCCTAGATGCTGGCGACGAATCGGCCGGACAGCAGCAGATCAAGGAATCCCAAGACGAGGACTCTGCAGACTCCGGTGACTCTGACGACCCCAACGAGTAGGTTATCCACAGGCTTTTCCACAGCATTTTTGCTTCTGCCGTAGCAGCTACAAACTCATGAAACCCTTGACCTGTTAGGGGGAATTATGAGATTGAAGCCCGGAGTTCCAATCGTTTCGCTTCCCGGCGGAGCGATACAGCTTGGTACCGCACCACCACTCGCCTGCAGGTTAGAAGGGCTAACTAGGCAGCAGCGCAACTACATCCACGCCCTCGGAAGGGCGAAGACTGGAACAAAACGCAGGCGTGCCCTTCCCCAAGAGGACTATCAGCAGATCTGGGGCCTCCTGTCGGAAGCCAACATGGTCTGGCACGGGCGAACCAGGCCGGCCGGGACGGATCAAGAGTGGTGGGTGCGGCAAGAAGGATCAGCAAAAGGGGTGCAGGCCCGCGCCTACTTGCGCACCAGAATCGAAGGCCTTGATCCTTTAGGTGCACACACCGCAGTACTGTTGTCGAAAGCCGGGTTCCTCCGCATCGATCCGAAGGATCCTGCCCCAGTGAGTGACCAAGATGTTGGACTGTTTTACCGCTCCGAGGACGTGGGCTCCCCACGCGCGCAGCTAGTACGGCAGAAGATATCCCCCACCACAATGCCCTTTCGAGGTCCGGCCAATTTTGCCATCTTGATCTCTAGTCCGACAGCGGACGCGAGCCGAGCGCTTCCTTACATGTTCGACGGAATCCCTCATCTACTGGTAACCGTATTGGACACTTCTATAGAGGTGGGACCGTTAGTCATGCCTTCAGCTTCACCGTGTATCAACTGCGTTGACATTGCCAAACAACGAAAAGATCCGCTGTGGGCCAACTTAAAATGCATGTTAGGCAAGACCCTTCCCCAACGGGCCGAATCTATCCTCACTTTTGCTGTAGGCGCGTTTATCGTGCGTCAAGCAGCCGATTTAGCGCGGGGCCGCATCCCTGACACCGTGGGTGCGACCTGGACATTCACAACCGACAGTCCAATTCCAACCTACCAGCATTGGCAGGTTGAACCGCGATGCGGGTGCGGGGCTAGTCTGCAGCCAAGTCAGTAAAATTAGCCAAAGTTTTCTTTGCGATGCGCGCCGGATCCTCGCCGCGCACTACCGCCAGTATTGCTGCCCCATACTGGTCAAGTTTTACCCTGCCAATCCCTCGTATCAGTGACAGTTGCTTGACCGTAGCCGGGCGCACAGTGGCGGTATCTCGTAAGGTCACGTCTGTAAGCACAGTAAAAGCAGGCTTAGATATCCCCTTCGCTACTGCCGCACGCCATGTGCGTAATTTTTCGAAGAGCTCCTTCTCTGCTGGGCTGGCTTCCTCTTCAAATTCCTTCGCTGCCGCCCTCCCTGTTGCTTTGCTGAGCGCAGGCGTCCGGGATACTTCCCGAGGCCAAATCCCATCAAAGAAGCGGGAAGGCTTCCTGGTGGCCCGCCGCCCCTCGGAACGAGCCTTGGCGTAAGAAACGTGCAGATGGCTGCGAGCCCGGGTGACTGCCACATATGCCAAGCGTTGTTCTTCAGCAATTTGTTGCGGAGTCTGCGCCTGCGAAATGGGGAATAACCCCTCGGATACCCCCACAAAGAAAACAGCATCCCACTCAAGGCCCTTGGCAGCATGCACTGAGGACAGGGTTACGCCATTTATTTGCGGCGCGTTCGCCGAGGCGGCCCGCTCTTCCAGTTCCGCCGCAAAATCGCGCAGGCTTAGCCCCTTTTGGGCCCGGTCTTCGCCCAACTTTACGAGGGCGTCCAGCGCGTCCCAGCGTTCCCGCACCGCGCCCGTGCCTGCCGGCGGAGACGCCGTCCACCCCACAGAGGAGGCAGCATCGGCTACAGCTTGGGTAAGCGGAATTGGGGAGCCAGCCTTGGCCATAGATCGAATAAGGACCATTGCCTTGCGGATCTCTTGCCGATTGAAATATTTTTCGGCTCCGCGCACCAAGTAGCCAATCCCAGCTTCAGACAATGCCTGTTCAAAAGCCTGAGATTGGGCGTTAATGCGATACAAGATGGCCTGGTCAGCCAGATTTACCCCACTATCACGCAACTTAATAATTTGCTGCACGACCGCCCGCGCTTCGGCCTCGTCATCACTGTAGACGTAGTATTGCACAGCCTTTCCAATTTCCCGTTGGGTTTGTAGCTGCACTGCGCCCTGCAACTTACTGGTGCCCCTGCCCATGTTGCGCACAATCCGGTTGGCCAGAGACACCACCTGCGGCGACGACCGATAGTTGCGAACTAGCTCAACTTCTCCGGCCCCCGGAAAACGCTTGGGAAAATCCACCAGATATTTTGAAGTAGCCCCGGTAAAGGAGTAGATGGTCTGGGCAACATCGCCAACTACGCATAGGTTGTTGCGCGAACCGACCCACTGGTTGAGCAGTTCTTGTTGCAGCGGGGACACGTCCTGATATTCGTCTACCACGAAGTGTTTGTATTGCGCCCGCACTTTTGCGGCTATGTCCCCCCGCTCGGCAAGCATCCCCACGGTTAGCAGAAGCACGTCCTCAAAATCGATGACGCCGCGTTCGCTCTTCACGCTCTGGTATACCGTAAGCAACCGAGCGGTCTGCTCCGCCGTAAGCTCGGCAGGCATGTCCCGCCCTAGCTCTGTAACCGTCTGCACGTAATCAGACGGACTGATCAAAGACACTTTGGCCCACTCAATTTCGGATGCCAAATCGCGCACCGTAGTTTTATCCGCGCGCAGGCCCAACCTGGAAGCAGCCGCCGCTACGAGCGGCGCCTTGTGGTCAACAAGATTTGGTGGGGGGCCGCCGACCGCTGTGGGCCAGAAATACCGCAGCTGCCGCAGGGCTGCCGAGTGGAAAGTGCGCGCCTGCACCCCCGGCACTCCTAGGGCGCGCAGCCTGGCAGACATCTCTGATGCCGCCCTGGTAGTGAAAGTAACTGCCAGCACGTCATGAGTGTCGTAGACACCGCTGGCAACCGCGTAGGCAATCTTGTAAGTGATAGCCCGAGTCTTGCCAGTACCGGCACCGGCCCTTACCACTAACGGCCCCGTCACCTGCTGGGCTACCCTGCGTTGTTCCGGATCGAGGGCGTCAAGCAATTTGGCAGGTTCCATGGTCTAGATTGTGCCTCCTACTACTGACAGATGAGACTAGCGCCCTCCCCTTCAGGTCTGGGAAGCGGCTGGCCTAGCCAGCGCTCGATCATGCTAGCAGCGATTGTGGTATCGGAGGGAACAATTATCTGTTGCTTCTTAGCAAGCGAAATAAATTCTTCTCTGGTGACGAACTTGGCCCACCCGATTTCGTCCTCCTGGCACACTATGTCCGCGTCCGTCGCGGCTGTGGTCGCAGTAAATGCCAGCATCAAAGAGCGTGGGTATGGCCAGGCTTGCGAATATAAATACTGCACGTTACAAACGCTCAATCCCACCTCTTCGGCAATCTCGCGGTGCACCGTCTCTTCTGCAGCTTCACCTGCTTCTACGTAACCGGCCAGAACAGAAATACGGCCCTCCTGCCAGGCAATATTGTGTGCGATTAGGAGCCGATCCTGCTCATCAATGACCGAACAGATAATTGATGGGTCAGTGCGCGGATAGCTTATTTTGCCGCATCCGGAACATTTACGTTCCCACCCGCCTGCTTGCGCAACGGTATTGGCCCCACACACTGGGCAGTATGCGGCCCCCGAGTGCCACACCGCGAGCGCAATGGCTGCCGATGCGAGCGAAGAATCTGCCGGGCTTAGTAATGCTCCTACCTGGCGGATTGAGCTGATCCGCCGCCCCCTAAAGGAATCTAGATCCGAAACGTGGCAGCCAAGTACCGGCTTGCCTTCGACTTTGCCCAGAAAGAAGATCCGCCCCTGTGCAATAGCTTGGGTGAGGCTGGAGAATTCCCGCCTTATTTCCGAGGGCGTCAGGGCAGCTAAAGCGGGTTTGTCCTCTTGTCGCAACAGGACGCGCCGCCGCATGTCTACCGCTATTACGGGGGCTGCAGCCGCAAGGGCTGCTAGGTCAACATTTGCTCGGTCTTGACTGGCTGCATCTATGCCACCGCGGGCTAGGGGAAGTTTTTGCACCATGCCTTTACACTATTGCTTCCGGGCTGGCTCTGCCTGCGCGCGCCTGTATGGTAAAGGTATGACTAGTAGAGCAGACGGACGCGAAGTAGATGAGCTTCGTAAGGTAGAAATCAAACGCAATTGGCTAAATGAGGGCGAAGGGAACGTACTGATTTCCTTTGGTAATACCACTGTGCTGTGCGTGGCTTCTCTGACAGAAGGGGTGCCCAGGTGGCTCAAGGGACAGGGACGCGGTTGGGTAACTGCCGAATATTCGATGCTGCCCCGCGCCACTTCGACGCGCTCCCAGCGCGAGTCTAGGAAGGGCAAGATTGGCGGCCGCACCCACGAGATCTCTCGACTGATCGGCCGTTCGTTGCGCGCCATCATCGACACTGAGGCACTTGGCGAGAACACTATTGTGCTTGACTGTGACGTGTTACAGGCGGACGGGGGCACCCGTACCGCTTCTATTACTGGCGCTTATGTCGCCCTCGTGGATGCGGTGCGTTATGGCCAGAAGCAGGGGCTGATCCGCGCCGATGGGAAGAACCCCGTGCTGACAGATTCGGTTAGTGCCATTTCGGTCGGCATCATTGACGGAGAACCCAGGCTAGATTTGCCTTACGAAGAGGACGTGCGCGCCGAAACTGACATGAACGTGGTAATGACTGGTTCCGGCAAGTTCGTAGAGGTCCAGGGCACCGCAGAGGGCGCTCCGTTTGATCGTTCCGAATTGGGCAAGCTGCTAGATCTGGCTGAGGCCGGATGCGCTAATCTGGCCCAACTACAGAAGGCTGCCCTGGATGAATAAGCTCTCTGACAAGGTGAAGCTGGTACTTGCCACGCACAACCAGCACAAGTTGTTTGAACTGCACCAGATCTTGGCCGAGGAATTGAATAATTTTGATCCTGACGCCGTCGTATCTGCGGCTGGGCTGGGTGCACCTGAGCCCAAAGAAGATGGGGTGACTTTCGAACAGAATGCGCTGCTGAAGGCTCACGCACTAACTGATGCCACCGGGCTGCCTGCGATTGCGGACGATTCGGGTATCTGCGTGGACGTTTTAGGTGGAGCCCCGGGGATCTTCTCGGCCCGGTGGGCGGGACGCCACGGCGATGACGCCGCTAACTTGGACCTGCTTTTAGGTCAACTAGCTGACGTGCCCGATAAGTATCGCGGTGCCGCCTTCGTGTCCGCTGCGGCCTTGGTTCTGCCCGATGGCACCGAGGTTGTACGCATGGGTAAGGTATCTGGCCAGTTATTGCACGAACGCCACGGCGAGGGCGGGTTTGGTTACGACCCGATCTTCCGTCCTGACGGCTACGAGGTAACTACCGCACAGATGAGCCCCGAACAGAAGAACCAGATCAGTCACCGTGGCATCTCTTTTAGGGCCTTGGCAAAGGACATTGCCCCGCTCTTGTAGCTGCTACAGCAGGTAGGTCTTGCCGTCTTCGGCAAGGCCTACTTTGGCGTTAAGGAGCCCCGCAGTTCCTGCCAGCTGTTCGCCCTCTGGGCTCTTTAGGAACCCTTCGGCTTCGTTCAGGCATACGCTTGCCTCAGTCCACGGTTGGATGTGGGTTAGCAGCAGTTTGCAGGCTTGCCCCTTGGCTGCAACGCGGGCAGCCTTGATACCGTTCAGGTGTATCCCTTCGGCGGTGTCTTCGCTAGTGAAACCGCATTCGCACAGGAACAGGTCCACCCCGGCGCATGCTTCTACTACGCCGTCGCATTCGTCAGTGTCGCCGCTGTAGCAAAGGGACGCCGAACCGCCGCCCTCACTTGGCCCTTCAACGGTGAGCGCGTATGCCTCTACCGAGTGGTACACGGCGGTGGAACGAACGTGCAGATCGCCTATCTGCACATCCGCCGGTAGAGGGCGAAAATCAAACACGTCCGCGTAAGTTTCAGAAGTGTCAGAGTTGCCCTCAATACCGCGCACCCGCTCTACGATCCCCGAGGGCGCATAAACGGGTACCGGCCTCAGCTTTCCTTTGGGATGCCAGCGGCGGTAAACCTGCATCGACAAAATGTCGGTGCAGTGATCAGCATGCAAGTGGGAAAGGAAGATCGCGTCTAGGTCCGCCGGATCGGTGTTACGCAGCAAAGCCCCGAATGAGCCGGGCCCCATGTCCATAACGATCTGAGTACTCCCAGCTGAAACCAAGTAGCTGGAAGCTGCAGAATTCGGACCAGACATGGATCCTGATGCGCCAAGAACAGTGAGCTTCACTTCGTCACTCCTAAGTGCTTTCTGGAATTACCGGGATGCCCGGTCCCATAATCCGTTTTGCCAATGACATGAACGGTTCGGTGGGACCCGTGCAAGTAAAACGGTGTGCAGGCTCGCCTCGCGTCGCCTCAAGGTCGCGAACCATGAGTTCGCGGTAAACATCAGCTGCCGTTTCATCCGAGGAGGACACCAACGTCACCTTCGGACCCATAACGTAACTGATGGCCCCCTGCAGTAGCGGATAGTGGGTACATCCTAAGATCAGCGTGTCCACCCCGGCTTCTTTTACCGGTTGCAAGTATTCTCTAGCGACCTTGAGCACCTCGTCGCCAGTAGTGATACCAGATTCTACAAATTCCACGAACCGTGGGCATGCCTGCTGCGTAACGTGCAATCCCGGCACAGCAGCCAGAGCATCCGCATAAGCGCCTGAGCGAACCGTTGCCTTCGTCCCAATAATTCCGATGCGATTGTTACGAGTTGCCTCAACTGCGCGCCTAGCCGCCGGGCGAATTACCTCTACAACGGGGATTCCCGCCTTAGCGGTGTAGCGCTCGCGAGCGTCGTGTAGTACCGCCGCCGTAGCAGTGTTACAGGCAATGACAAGCATCTTCACGCCGCGTTTAGACACCAGATCGTCCATCACCGCCAGGGCGAGTTCGCGCACCTGCGGAATCGACTTCTCTCCGTATGGGGTGTTTGCAGTGTCTCCGACGTAGTACACGGATTCATGCGGCAACTGGTCGATAACAGAGCGGGCCACAGTTAGCCCACCTAACCCAGAGTCAAATATCCCAATCGGCGCATCATTCACAGTTCCAGACTACGTTGGTTGAGTGCTTGCCTCCATGCGCTCTATCAGTGAAGTCTGCCACCACCCCAACGCAGAATAGACGGAGGCCACAAAAACATTGCGTTGTTCTTCTGTCGGATCACATTTTTGGGGACCAAAGTGCTCTTGCACGTCAGCCACCCCCACCCCGCCGGGTGTCTCGGCAGGTATTCCCAAAGCGCCCGAGATGGAAAGGCGCAGATCGTTTATGCCAGCAAGCCATTGCCACACTTGCTCTTCGGGAACGAAGATTTGCCCGTCGGGACCCGAAGGTTCGGCCAGTTCCTTTTCAAGAACCTGCAACCGCTCCGATTTGACCGAACGCAGCGAATCCTCGGTTAAGGCACGCAGCTGGGCCGCGATTCTAGGATTCTCGGACAGTGGGGGCAATAGTCGACGAAGCGACAACGAATTGGGTTGTTCGCGTTCCTCTTCCGGTTCCAAAGCGCGCAGTGCCTGTAACAGTTCACCTCTGGGCAAAGGCGCGTCCAGGGCGCGCACAACCTCGGCGATTGCCTGCAAGAGGATTTCCCGTTCTTCCCTGCTCACCCCCGCAAGATAGCCGCCCTCGGCACTGGTAAAGGCCTGCATGTTAGTCCCCGAACTGCTGCGAAACGGTGGCAGAAATACCGTATTCGTGTAGCGCAGCGGCAATCGCCTCGGCACGCTCGCGCGGGCCGGTGGCTACCGAGACCTTCCCCCGGGTTCGTAATAGGGCAACTCTTTCAGTAGCAGCTTCAAGACTGAGCCCAAACTGTTTCACTAACACCCGCTGTAAATACGGATCTAGATTCACCGGATCATCCCAGATCTGGACCGACCAGACATGCTGCGCCGCTAGCTTGGGCCGCATCTGAGGTGAACTCTGACTCATGCCACTAGAGTAAACAGGTTTCGGCTCAAATATTGGCAAATGAGACAGTCAAAGATGTCTTGGAGCCATTTCTGTCCTATTTCAGGACTCTTCGAAGCGATGAAAGTACACTGTGCATATGACTGCCTCACCAGTAACGTCACTTTTGACGGATATGTACGAACTGACAATGATCGACGCGACTTTGAAAAGTGGCATTGCGCAACGGCGCTCAGTGTTCGAACTTTTCGGCCGAAAACTGCCTTCGAAGAGGCGCTTTGGCGTAGTTGCGGGTACCGCTCGCATCCTGGAAGCACTGCAACGCTTCGAGTTTCAAGACGAGCAAATCGACTACTTGGCTAAGGAAAAAATTGTCTCTGACGATTGCCTTGACTTTCTGAAGAATTTTCATTTTTCCGGTGACATAATTGGCTACCCCGAGGGCGAATGTTACTTTTCGGGGTCGCCGCTACTTACCGTCGAATCCACTTTTGCCGAGGCCGTGGTACTGGAGACCTTAGCCCTGTCTATTTTGAATCACGACTGCGCGGTGGCTTCAGCAGCTTCCCGAATGACGATCGCGGCACACGGTCGCCCCTGCATGGATATGGGTGCCCGCCGCACCCACGAGCGGGCCGCTATTTCTGCTGCTCGCGCAGCCATCATTGGTGGGTTCAAGGGCACCTCCGATTTGGAAGCAGCTAAACGTTACGGCATCCCTGCAATTGGTACCGCAGCCCACTCCTTTACCTTGATTCACGACACTGAAGAAGATGCCTTCGCGGCGCAGATTGAGTCGCTGGGAACCAACACCACCCTGCTAGTCGACACCTTCAATGTTGCCAAGGGGGTCGAAAAGGCAGTCCAGGCCGCAAGGGACGCTGGCGGCGAGCTCGGCACAGTTCGCCTGGACTCTGGTGACCTGGTGGCCCAGGCCTTTACCGTGCGCGGGCAGCTCGACTCTTTGGGCGCCACTGACACGAAGGTCACTGTCACCTCTGACCTGGACGAATATCAGATTGCTGCACTGGGGGCGGCACCGGTTGATTCCTACGGCGTTGGTACCCGTCTGGTTACCGGTTCGGGTATTCCCACCGCAGCCCTGGTCTACAAACTGGTAGAGCACGAAGGGCCTGATGGCTGCCGAGTGCCGGTAGCTAAGAAGTCCTCGTCAAAGGCTACCGTGGGCGGCAAGAAGTGGGCAGGCCGCATCCGAAACGAAGAAGGATATTCTTCCGAAGAAGTACTCGTAATGGCCGACTGTGAAGAGGACGCCCTGGCCGAACTCAAGGAGCGGGGCGCTCGCCCTCTGCAGGTGACCTACGTAAAAGATGGCGTTATCGACGAATCCTTCATGGGCGCACAGGCCCTGCAAGACGCCGCAGAAAGGCATATAGCCTCGCGCAACGAACTTCCCTACCAGGCATGGCGGTTGTCCGAGGGCGACCCGGCAATAACCACCACATACGTCGATATTTCAACGAAGTGCTAACCCTGAAGCAGGGCGGCGAAGGATTCGCGTTCTTTGTCGCCCTGCTGATCAGAAATGCCGTCAAGGGCAATGACCCCTGCGAAGTCGTCTTTTTGCAAGTGTACTAGCAGGTCTTCCACGTAGGCTTGCCTCTGGCGCGGAGAGATCTTCACGTCTCTATGCAACCGCACGTAGCTGACGCGATCAGCTATCTGCGGGTAGGCTGCCTCTATCGGGTGCACGCCGCAGGTTAAATAGCTGAGCGGGTCAAATACCAGCGAAAAACTTTCTTCGGTGAAGCATTCGGCCAGGTCCAGTACTCGCGTGGGTACATCCCCGTAGTATCCCAGCGCGTTCTCGTGTAAATAGACCATCTGGGCTTTCGAAACGACCTCTATTATTTGGCCAATGCGCTCAACTACCTCGCCTTTGAAGCGGTCCGGATTGGTCCGTGCCGGGATTTTGAACGAATAGCCACAGATCTCTTCACAGCCAAGACGGGTTGCCACTTCCACAGCCCGGTGCACCCGCTCCATCGAGTAGTCGGCATCTACCGGCATGGTTGCCAAGTCTGTGCCCAATGCGTAGGCCTGCATGTCGTATTTGTCGAGCAGGTCGCGAATCTGCTGGACCTGCCGATCGGGCAAGTCTAGGATGGTTCTCCCAAATGCGCTTCGAAGTTCGACCCCGGCGACGCCGAGCGAATTCAGCCTACCTAGTTGGTCTTCAGGGCTATCGGTCAACAGGCCAGCAACACGCCACATGAGAGTTCCTTCTTCCACGAAACGCCGCTACAAGATGGCGTTTCCGCTGCTCATTCTACCGTCTTCCGACGAACCAATCCTGAAGTTTAGATATGCGAGACTGAATTTGTTCAGTGGTCGCCTGAGCTACCGGCGGCCCCCCGCAAATGCGTCGCAATTTAGCGTGGATTGTCGAATGTGCTTCCCCGGATGAACGCGCCCACTTTGCCACCAGCTTGGACAGTTCCTTCCGCATCTGCGCTCTAGCTCTGTGATCGGCAATTCCGGCGTTCTTTGACCTGGTCATGGCTGCGGCCTGCGCCTTGCGCTGCTGAGCCATCTGCTTAGTTTGCCGATCGTGAAGCAAAGTGACTACCTGATCCGGTTCTAAGAGGCCAGGAATGCCCAAGAATTCCTGTTCTTCTACAGATCCCACTTCGGCGATGGTGCCAAAATCGGAGCCATCAAAAAGAACCCCAGCAAATTCTGCACCCGAATCTATTGCTTCAAATCCGCCCAGCAAATCTGAAGAAGCACTCTCGTTTCTATTCGCCATTGCCAGAGCGCGTTCTTCGGCACTCATCTGGCCGTCTTCTTCTGCCTCTGGCTTATTCAAAGCATGGTCGCGCTCCACTTCCAAGGACGCGGCAAGATCCAGTAGCGGGGCTACAGAAGGCAAGAATACCGAGGCCGTCTCCCCACGTTTGCGCGCACGCACAAACCTACCGATAGCCTGCGCAAAGTACAGCGGCGTGGATGCCGAAGTTGCATAAACGCCAACTGCTAGGCGAGGTACGTCTACGCCCTCGGACACCATGCGCACCGCAACCATCCAGCGGTCCTTGGAATCTTGGAACTTATCAATCAGTTCCGAAGCGCCGTCATCATCCGACAACACGACTACTGGCGACTTCCCTGTGATGCGCGCCAGGTGCCCGGCGTAGGCACGGGCCTTAGTCTGGTCGGAGGCAATAACCAGCCCCGCTGCGTCCGGAATTTGTCGACGCACCAGATCGAGGCGCTGGTTGGCAGCAGAGAGCACCTCCTGGATCCACTTTCCGTTCGGGTCCAGAGCGGTACGCCACGCCTGCTTAGTCATGTCTTTGGTCAGCGGTTCGCCTAGCCGCGCCGAAATCTCGTCTCCCGCGCTAGTGCGCCAATGCATCGACCCGGAATAGGACAAGAAGATGACCGGGCGCACTACCCCGTCGCGTAGTGCGTTGCCGTACCCGTAGGTGAAGTCTGCTTTCGACCGCTTGATACCCTGCTCGTCCTCGGCGTAACGCACGAAGGGAATCGCAGAGGTATCCGAGCGGAACGGGGTACCTGTAAGAGCCAACCTGCGAGTAGCTCCCTCGAAAGCGGTGCGAATCCCATCTCCCCAAGACTTCGCGTCGCCGGCATGGTGGATCTCGTCAAGAATCACCAGGGTTCGGAATTCGCCCGTACGCTGCTGGTGCACTCGGGGATTGGCCGCAACCTGCGCGTAGGTAACCGCTACCCCATCAAAGTGGGATCCTGCCCGCCCCTGAGAGTTCTGGAAGGAGGGATCGATGTGAATACCGACTCGCGCTGCGGCATCGGCCCACTGCACCTTCAGGTGCTCGGTCGGGCATACGACAGTCATCTTGTCTACCACGCCCGAACCGATAAGTTCAGTAGCAACACGCAACGCAAACGTGGTTTTACCTGCGCCGGGAGTAGCAACTGCCAGAAAATCCTGCGGCGCGGTGGTCAAGTATTGTTTCAGCGCAGCAGCCTGCCAAGCACGCAACGACCCCGCAGTACCCCATGCCGCCCTCTTCGGGTATGCAGGAGGCAGCTGCTCTGCTGCAAATATTGAAACTTGTTGGGGTTGGCGCTGGTGTTCGGCGCTCACTCGCCGTCCGCCCCGAAAGGCCAGTTTGGTCCGAAGTTCTTCATCTGTTCATGGATGGCCTTGCACTTGGGACACACTGGGAAGCCGCTAGGGTCCCGCAACGGTACCCACACTTTGCCGCAGAGGGCGACTACGGGCGAACCGGTAACGGCAGAGGCCGTGGCCTTGTCCTTACGTACGTAATGCGCGAAGCGCTCGTTGTCCCCATCGCCCTTGCTTGGTTTCACTTCTGTTTCTGTGCGCTCAAGCACCGACGTAGACGAGCCCGGGTCACCTTGCGCGCCGGACATGTTCCGTATTCCAGAAATGATCATGCCCCCAGTCTAACTATTTGATTTGCCCTTGGCTTGCCACCATTGCCCACTTTTACCCATTTTCGCAGTTAGCAAGGTTTTGTGTATCTCGTCCTCACTTGCCCCCGAACATAAAGAAGAGGACGGGTTACCCCGTCCTCTTCAAAGTCTTAGCGAAGTTTTATTTACTTCTTGCCAACTGCCTTCTTCAGGGTGGAGCCAGCGGAGATGCGAACGCCGTAGCCAGCAGGAATCTGGATTTCTTCCTTGGTGCGGGGGTTACGGCCGGTGCGTGCTGCACGCTCGACGCGCTCAACCGACATCAGGCCAGTGATCTTTACCGGTTCGCCCTTGGACAGGTTTTCAATAAGGATTTCCTGGAAGGCGGCCAGAGCGGAATCGGCCTGAGCCTTGGTCAAGGATGCGCGGTCAGCAATGCTCGCGACGAGCTCGGTACGATTTACGGACATTATTTTCCTCTCGTGTAGATAAAGAGTTAGGCACCCGCAGGGCCTACTTGTTCAACAAGTTCCGCCCTTATCGTATAGCTATTACAGCCACTTTGGCCCGAAAAATCGGCCCAAATGCACTGTTTCTCACTATTGTTTCCGGATTGTAGGATCAGATTGACAGAACCAGTCGTACAGGGCACCATACTACCCCCTTTAAGGCATTATTTCGCAAGAGACCTGGAATCTTTTGCCAGATAAGCCGCCCTCCGAACTTCGGAGGTGGCATTTTCTACACACTTGTCAGTATAGTGAGGCTGAAATAATTCGACATTTTCTGAACTCAACTCTGAAATTATCCACTCATTTAGAAAATAGATATGTTTGTTCACTATTTCTTACAGGTGGAAAAATATATTTATAAACAGTAGTGCATATTTTAGAGGGCGAGGCGGTTTCAGCATCCCGAACATACTTACCCAGGGGCATCACAGAGATCGAGCCATGCCGACCTTCACCACGTCGAGCCTGGGCAGTTTCAGGTTTGCCGTTACCGGCTTCGAGGCGGGCGAAGACTGTTACTACCGCGGTTCCCCTTTATATAGCTGGGTCTATTTTAGGTCTATTTTGTTGCACACTAGCGACTATAGACGCACATCGACGCACATTGCCCCTTCAGCCTTTTCCACACTATTGCAACGAAAAACCCCGCCATTCCAACAGAATGGCGGGGTAATAGTGGAGATGCGGGGAATCGAACCCCGGTCCGGCGGCCGGCCCTTAGAGCTTCTCCGGGCGCAGTCTGCTAATGATTTTCTTGGCCTTACACATTCACACAGACAAGATGTGTAACAGGCCCAGCCATCTAAGTGTCGTTACGCAGCCGATGGCGTGCTACGCAACCAGTGGCCCTCTAGACGACGCCAGGTCCAGGTCGAAGGCACTCCCTGGGCTGACGGATTCGCTTCGTGCTTAGGCAGCGAGAGCGAAATCGGTGCGATTGTGTTCGGCACCTATTGTTTTGTGAAGAGCGTTAGCGAGTGGACTTCACATCCTCGGCCCGCTTCCTCTAAACCGACGACCACCGTCGAAACCGATCATCCCCTATGTAGTTTTCAAACAGCAAAAACTGCAAGAAAGCATATTAGCATCGCCCGTTCAGGCCAGGCAAGAGTTAATCCCAGTTGCCAGTGCGCTCGTATTCACGCATGGCCCGCAACGATTCTCTCTTATCCTGTGCCTCCCGCAGGGCCTGTCGCTTATCCCAGTCCTGTTTACCGCGAGCCAGTGCTATCTGCACTTTTACCCGCCCTCGGACGAAGTACAGTTCCAACGGGACTACCGTGTATCCCTTTGCCTGCACGTCCATGGCCAGCTTTTCTATCTGCCGCTTATGCAAAAGCAACTTCCGCTTCCTACGCGGAGAATGATTCGTCCACGACCCCGACAGATATTCGGGAATCATCGCTCCCTGCAGCCATGCTTCCCCGCGGTCCAGTTCTACCCACGCCTCGCCAATGGAGGCTCGGCCCATGCGAAGTGCCTTTACCTCAGTTCCCATAAGAGAAAGGCCCGCTTCGTACGTGTCTTCAATGAAATAATCGTGACGCGCCTTCTTATTACGCGCAATCACCTTCACCGCGTCAGCTTCCGCCTTAGCCTTTTGTGCCGCGCTCTGCTTCTGCTTCTTCCATTCCTTAGCCATAACTCACCCCCAAAAAGTGCGCTAGCTATTGTACACGGTTGCTAAAAACCGGGTAGAGACATCGGATCAATGGTCTGCCCGTTCTGGTGCACCTCATAGTGAACGTGGCATCCGGTGACGCGGCCCGTCGCTCCGGTGTAACCAATTAGCTGCCCCTGCTTTACCTGCTGGCCCGGAGACACCACGTACTGCTGCAGATGCAAGTGCATGGTCACCCACGAGCTGCCCCCGATGACGCCATGGTTGATCATGACGCCATTGCCGCCGGTAACGTAATCTCCGACCTCAGCAACAGTGCCATTGGCGGTGGCGTACTGCGGTGTGCCACAGGCGTTACCCAGATCGACGCCCTCGTGCAGGATAGCCGTACCAAGAATTGGGTGGGTCCGGTAACCCCAAGGAGAAGTAACTACCAAAGGCCCGGAAACAGGGTGGGCAAAGATTCCCTTCGCGGGAGCTGGCACTCCCCCGCCACCGGCGGCCCGATTCTTCTGATCTAGCTTGTCGATCTTGCCTTGATATTTAGCCACATCCTTAGACGCGGCATCCAGATCCTTCTGCGCCTCGCCCTTGCGCGAAGACAGCTCCTTGCTAAGAGCCTCATTCTTGGCCTTCAGCGCATTCAAGTCGCTTAGCCGCTTCTGCTGTGCTTTTTGCGCTGCCTCCGCCGAATCGGCGGTCTTCTTCGCCTCCGCCTCAAGACCGGCAATCTGGTCTGTCAGCGCGTTCTGACGGTCCTGAGCATTGCGGGTACTGGCAAGCTCGGCCTGTACTTTGGCAAGATTGGCTGACTCGGCCCTGGACACCTGATCAGCCGCAGCACTAGCCTTCGAGAACTGTTCGGTGGTTGCCGAAGTCATAGCCAACTTCAACGTTGCCGAATGTCCATTTTGGCGGTATGCCTTTGCAGCCACTGCAGCAATCTTTCCAGCCGTCTGCTCTGCCTCCTCCTTCGAGGAAGTGATCTTGTCGGCGAGCCGACGCTGTTCCGCCTTGGCCACTTCCAGCTGATCCGATACCTGCTGGTATTTACGCTGTGCAGCACCATATTCTGCCTGGGCGGAAGCTAGTTGCTTTTGCGCTCCGGGCAGCTGCGAATTCACCTTATCCAGCTCGAGGGCGGACTTTGACAGATCCGCATTGATGCCTTCGAGGGCGCTGCGGGCCTTCGCTTCGCGCTGAGCCGCACTGTCGCGTCCATGCACAGCATCATCGCGCTCATCGGCCATAGCAAAAGTGGTTGCTCCCGCGCTCAGAGCAATAGCCAAAGATGCCGCAAGAAATTTCTTCATTTAGATCCTCGTGTACCTAGCAAGCGAACCGAGCGATGCGAGCGCGGTGACCACGATGGCCGACAGTAGCAGCCAGGGGGAAATCCACAGCACATCGTGAGTTGTAATTAGGTCTACCCAGCGGAAGGACTCACGGAGCCATCCCTGGATGAAGAATTGCACGCCAGCTGCCAGAGCTCCCACAGCCAAGATCGCACCGATGATGGCAGCGATCGCGCCCTCGAGCATGAACGGCAACTGGATGAACAGGTTAGATGCGCCAACCAAACGCATGATCTCGGTGCGTTTTTGCCGCAGCAACGCGCTTACTCGAATCGTGGTGGCAATGAGCAGTACAGCCGCCAACGACATGATGCCAGCTAGCCCCCACGACAAGATGGTCGCCTTGTTTAGAACGTTGAACAGTGGCTCTACCACCTGGCGCTGGTCCTGAACCGACTGTACCCCCGGCTGACCGGTAAGTTCGTCAGCAATAACCTGGTACTGGCGTGGATCCTTCAGCTTGACTCGGAAGGAAACGGGCAGCATATCGGCGGTAGTTGCCTCGCCAAGCGGGGTATCCCCAAGCTGCTGGCGGAATTCCTTCAACGCCTGCTGCTGATCGACGTAGTCAACATGCTGGATGAGCTTCTGCATTTCGGCAGAGTTCAGCCGTTCTTTCACCTTGTCGATCTGCTCAGTAGAAGCCGCCTGCCCGCCGCACCCCTCAGCGGTATCAGACTGGGCACACATCGAAACGGTGACCTCAACCTTTGAATACCACTGCTTCGACATGCGGTTTACCTGCACCTGGGACAGCGCCCCAGCGCCTACGAACAGCAGCGACACGAACGTGACCAGGATGACCGAAACAGTCATAACCCAGTTGCGGAAAATACCTTTGAAAGCCTCAGAAACTACTAACCAGAAACGCATTTTTACCTCGTAGCTCCGTAAACGCCGTGGAGCTGATCGCGCACAATCTTCCCATCGACCAATTCGATTACTCGTTTACGCAGCGCGTCCACGATCTCGTCGTCGTGGGTTGCCATCACTACCGTGGTGCCCGTGCGGTTGATGCGATCCAGCAATCGCATAATTCCAATGGACGTAGTCGGATCCAGGTTGCCCGTGGGCTCGTCTGCTAGCAGTAGCAGCGGACGGTTGACCATCGCCCTCGCTATAGCCACACGCTGCTGTTCGCCACCGGAAAGCTGGTGCGGATACCGCTTGCCTTTACCTTCCAAGCCAACCATCTCTAGCACTTCGGGGACCTCGGTCTTAACGGTGTGGCGCGGCTTGCCAATCACCTGCAGTGCAAGCGCAACATTGTCGAAGACGGTCTTGTTATCCAAGAGGGCGAAATCCTGGAACACCGTGCCGATCTGGCGGCGCAACTGCGGCACCCGCCAGCTAGAAAGAGTAGTAACATCCTTACCTGCCACGAACAGGTGCCCCGAAGTGGGGCGCAAAGAACGCAGAACCAGGTTCAGGAACGTAGATTTGCCAGAGCCGGACTGGCCCACAAGAAAGACAAACTCGCCCTTGTCGATCTGCACCGAAATGTCATCCAAAGCTGGCCTTGCACCACGCTTATAGACCATCGAGACATTGTCGAAGGTAATCATTGGTCTCCGGTTCGTTGACGGCACTGACGCATCTAGGCTAAAGCGCAAGTCTCGCTTTATGCCTTAGACACGCAGGTATCGCAGATTCCGAAGCAGATCTAACAGGATGATTATTCGGACTTCTGTCCTTTACGCCAGCGAATCCCCGCATCGATGAAACCATCTAGGTCTCCGTCAAAGACGCTGGTGGGATTACCCGACTCGTAGTTGGTGCGCAGATCCTTGACCATCTGGAAGGGCTGCAAAACGTAGGAACGCATCTGGTCGCCCCAGGAAGCCTTCACATCCCCCTTCAATTCATCGCGTTTCGCCTTTTCCTCTTCCTGGCGTAGCGCTAGCAGGCGGGACTGCAACACCCGCAAAGCCGAAGCCCTATTCTGAATCTGCGATTTCTCGTCTTGCATTGACACGACGATGCCCGTCGGCAAGTGCGTCATGCGGACCGCTGAGTCAGTAGTGTTCACCGACTGGCCGCCCGGCCCGGAGGAGCGGAAGACATCCACCTTCAAGTCCGAATCAGGAATGTCAATGTGGTCAGTAGATTCAATCAAAGGAATGACTTCCACCGCAGCAAACGAGGTCTGCCGCCTGCCTTGGTTGTCAAAGGGGCTAATGCGCACCAGGCGGTGGGTGCCGCCCTCAACAGAAAGACGCCCGTACGCGTATGGCTCATTGACTTGGAAGGTAGCGGACTTAATGCCAGCTTCTTCGGCGTAGGAAGTATCCATCACCTTGTAGGAATAGCCGTGCCGTTCCGCCCACCGGGTGTACATGCGTAGCAGCATCTGAGCAAAATCAGCAGCGTCAACACCGCCCGCACCAGAGCGGATGGTTACCACCGCCGAACGTTCGTCGTATTCGCCAGACATGAGCGTGCGGATTTCCAGCTCGCTAAGGTCCTTATCCAAGGCGGCAAGATCTGCCTGGGCCTCCTCGTGGAGCAGCTGGCGTTCTTCGCCCTCGGATTCTTCGGCAAGTTCGAACATTGCCTGAGTATCTTCGAGCCGGTGTTCCATCTTTTGCACCCGCTCCAATTCTGACTGCGCATGCGACAGCTTCGAAGTGACTGCCTGCGCCTTCTCTTGGTCATCCCAAAGATCCGGAGCCGCCGCTTCCTCGGAAAGCTTGGCTATTTTGGCACGCAACGCGTCGAGGTCGGTAACCGCCTCGATCTCGCCAAGCTTGTGCCGCAGTTTCTCTAGTTCTTCAGAATAATCAATAGCCACCCCTCCAGGGTAAAGCACAACTGCCAAAAAGCCGCATCAATCAGAAACAATCCTCGCAGTCGAAGTGGCATTTAGCCTGACTGTCGGGGCAATATTTCTAAGCGCAGGTGGTAAAAACCTCAACTCGCCTTGGGCTGATAGGTGCACTCGGGCTAGCTCTGGTTCTGGCAGGTCTACATCTAGAACCCGAGGGCGACGTAGGCGGGTGCGCAGCGCAAACTCTGCCTTTGCCTGCCTCATCACTCGTGCCCGCACTAGCTGTCGCGACAATACAGGACGCCCTGGGTTGCGTCCCTGGTAGTACTCCGAGGCGGAAACGCTCTGGGTAGAACTGGAAGCCAACGTGTCGGCCGCGGCTACCAGCTGTTTTTGCTGCAAGTACAGGGTAGAGACGGAGGCCGTTCCAAAAATTACCAGCATGATCAGAACCGCAAAGCCTATCGACAGCACAAGGATGCGTCCCTCTTCGCGTTGCCGACGCATTATTCGTACCCATCCCTAGGGATTGACACGCTGCCACCGGCCGAGACCGGCACACTGGTATCGATTGCCTTCCCAATAATGGCGGGGACCCCAGGCAGTGTTACGCGGGCGCTCACCTTCACACTGGCTGTCTTTCCTGGGCGACACTGCCCGTCCTCGCAGGCAACAACTACCTGAGGACGAGCCTTCAATCCCTGATCCCCGAATGCCATCTTCGCTACTGCCTCGAGCTCACCCGCCTTGCCAGCGCCTACTGCCAGGGCGCGCGAAACTTCCCGGACCGAAGATTCCGCAGCAAAAGACGCGCTTTCCAGCGTGGCAACGATCAAGATCAATTGGATGAGCGGCAGCAGCAATACGAGCGTGACCCCAATGAACTCGATTGTTACGTCTCCTCTTTCAGAACACATGCACGGGCTCCTCTACCAGTGAGCGCCCGGTGAGGGTCATGCCAGCGGATGGTCCCCAGGGGCCAATCAGCGGCAAAGCGACCCGCACCTTAGCCACTATCATCCGTCTGCCCGCAACTGGAGCGGCCTGCTTCGAAAAAGAAACCTTTGAGACGCGCACTCCAGGTGCTCCCATTTGGAGCATTTGCCGCACCCGCATCTCGCCTTCAGCGGAAGAAGCACCGTACAGGGCCGCCCTCCGTGCCCCTTCGCCCGCCGCATCTATACCAATTGCACGGACGTGCAATACGAGTGCCAATTGCAACAGCGCAAAGACAACTGCGAGTAGTAAGGCGCTGATCATCACAAAGGAAGCAATAGCTGACCCTTGCTCACGATCCGTTGGGAAACTAGCCAATTGTGATCATAGAAATGGCGCGCTCAAAGAGGGCCTTTAGCTGCGGTCCAGCCAGCCCCCAGATCATCATGACTAATCCGGCAGTCATCACGGTGACCATAACCCAGCCGGGCACGTCGCCTCGCTCGCTCCGCCACGGGCGCAAGTTCTTGAATTTTCTAGTTCCCATTTTCTATTCCAATCTGAGTGCTAGTAGCCCCGGGTAAAGGGCAAATAGGACAACTTGGGGAAGGATCACAAACACCACGGGGAGCAGCATTGCGATCTCTCGTTTTCCGCCCTCTTCCAGAAGCATTTTTCTGGACTGAGCACGGCAATCTGCCGCCTGCGCGCGCAACACAGGAGCAAGTGGAGTGCCACGTTCTACCGCGGTAATGGTGGCGTCAACCAGTCTGGAAAGCGGCTGCGAGTCATTGGCTGCTGAGATCTGAGAGAGCGCCCTCGACATGGGTAGGCCCGCCTTCACGGCTCGCGTTGCCCGCCCAAATTCCTGGCCGACGATGCCGGAGGCGGAAGCAGCTACCCTCTCTAGCGCCGCAGCCAACCCCTCCCCTGCTCCTACGGCAAGGGCAAGCAGCTCGGCAGCATCGGGCAGCTGCATGTTGAGCAGGCGCTGGTAGTTTTTCGCCTGGCTAGTCAGGTATCGGTCCCGGGCTAGTCCTCCGCCGATCGCGCCCAAGGCTATAAACAATATTGAAAACGGAATGGGAACCCTGCGAAGGGTGACCGCCGCGATCGCGACACCCATACCCAGCGCTGCCCCGCACCCTGCCCAAAGGCCTTGGCTGCGTCGAAAAGATGCCAACGTCTGACGGCCTCCGAGCTGCCTCAGCCGCCGCGTCACCGACTGGTTGGTGGAGCCGGCGCTGTTCAGTAGGGATTTAGCCCACTCCCCGGCTGCGTAGAGAAGCTGTGTAAGGAAGCTGGCATTCTTCTTTGAGGGCGACAGGTAGGCACTGACCCGAGACATCAGCGTGGCCCTTCCGGCCTCGTACCACCACCACAGGCAGATGGTTCCCAAGGCAAATGCGATGCCTACTGCTACCCCCGAGCTCATGCGAGCGTCCTCTGATCTTTTGGCAGTGCCGCGATCTTTACCATGGCCCAATACGCCAACGCCGACATGAGCGCACCGGCGACCAGCACCGCTGCCCCTTTAGCGCTTTGATAGGCGTGCGCAGCGCTCGGTTCTAAGCACATGAGGGCGACCACTATCCAGGGCGCCACTACGGCTAATCGAGCCCCATTAACCGTCCATGATTGCCGTGCCTCTAGTTCGCCACGGGTTCGCGAGTCCTCGCGAAGCAGGTGGGCCAGTGACCGCAACAATTCAGATAGGTCAGATCCGCCAACTGTGTGGGATATGCGCAAGGCCTCGACGATTCGATCCCCAACCGGATCTGCCAACCGCTCTTTTAGCAGGGTCAGCGCCTCGTCGAATTTGCCGCTCGCGGCCAGGTCAGAAGCAAAAGCTTCCATGTAGGGACGCAGCACTTCGGGGCCCTTGCTCCCGAGGGCGATCAAGGTATCAGGCAGCGCCATTCCGGCACTGATGCCCGAGATCATGTCGTCGATAACGTCCGGCCACACCGCGCGACGCGCAGCTTGAATCCGCTTGCTACGCAATCGCAGCAAGAACGTGGGAAGCCCGCCAACGCCGAGCGCAATGATGAGCGCTACGATCCACGTCTGAGTCAGGGCCGCAACCAGGATCAAGACTGCAAGGCCAGCGCCGAGGCAGGCAAGAATGTATTGGGTGGAGCTGACGTTTCTTATTTCGGCAGCCTTGAGTAGTTGTGCGACTTTCCCGTTATGTTTCTGCCTCTTCGGCAATGCAGTAGTTTGCGATAGATAGACCAGGATTATGCCTACCCCTAGAAAGAAGCCAACCACCACTCCCATCTACGCCACCGCCAATAGCGAAGAGAGGTCTAAACCTGCGGCAGCAAATCGCTCGTGTGCATCTAAAGTACCGTTTGCGCGGCTAAGGCGCCCGCCACGCAAGGCAAAGAGCGTGTTTGCTTCTACGACGCCGCCCTCAACACGACCGGTAACGGCATCGATGTGGTCGATTCGGCGGACTCCTTTGTGGTCCATTGCTACGTGCACCACCAAGTCCAAAGCCTTGGCAACTGTGGGCACCACGAATCCTTCGGTAACGTTAGGGCCCGCCAGCAGTGGCAGAACCGTTAGTTTCGACAGGGCTTCGCGAGCAGAGTTGGCGTGGATCGTACACATGCCGGGAATGCCGGAATTGAGGGCGATTAGCAAGTCGAGGGCTTCCGCAGAGCGCACCTCGCCAATGATTAAATTCGTGGGGCGCATACGCAGCGCCTCTTTTACTAGGTGCCGTAGCGTGACCTCGCCAGAGCCATCCAAGTTTGCTGGGCGAGTTTGCATGGCAACGCAGTCTCGGGCTGACAGGTCCAACTCAAAAACTTCTTCGCAGGTAACTACCCGCGCGGTCGCAGGCATGCCGCCAGCCAACGCTCGAAGTACCGTGGTTTTACCCGCGCCCACCGCACCCGAGACGAGGATGTTCATGCCGGACAAGACAGCTGCGTCTAGAAACTGGGCCACCTGCGGGGTGAGCATCCCTAGTTTTACCAATTCGTTGATTCGGCGCGCTTTGGCTACGTGTTTACGGATGTTCACCGACCAGTGATGCGCCGCAACCGGCGGGATCACTGCGTGCAGCCTTTCCCCAGATGAAAGCTGCGCATCCACAAACGGGGAAGACAGATCCAGGCGACGCCCAGAAGCGCGGAGCATTCGTTCTACCAGTTCACGTACTTCTGCGTCCGTAAGAATTACCGTTGTTAGTTCGGACTTTCCGTCCTTAGCCACAAACACTCTAGAGGGCGAGTCAATCCATATTTCTTCGACAGTTGGATCATCTAAGAATTTTTGTAGTGGCCCAATTCCGCAGAACTTATCTATTAGCTGTTCTACCAGGTCGTCATGGTCTTCCGGAAGAACGTTTTCACAATTATCAACCTGGATTTCGATGATCTTGCGGGCGCCCTCGAAATCCGCAGCAGGATCGACCGCAGAATCTGAGAGGGCCTGTTGCACCTGCTTCATGAGAGCAGTTGGCACCGTTGTCACCACAAACTCATTCCTGTAGGAATTGCTTTACGTTCAGAGAATACTTTACACATTATGATTTTTCACGAGAGATGACAAAATCTGTGGATAACTTTTTATTTTGCCCGATAACGCGCATATGTACTTCTAATTTTATCTTCACAAATTTTTCATTTTGCTTTAACATTTATCGCAACCTTTGCAGGCACAACCTCTTTCATTAGCCGTTTCAATCGCTGCTTTGGAAGGCGCCTTCGCGTAAGGTAGAAGCCGTGAACGAGCGAGTACGACTTACCCTGGCTGCCCTTGCTACGGCTGCCTTGCCCGACCGCGATTTTGTGGCGGTAAGCGGGCAAGCTGTATCCAGTGGCGACATAACTAGGGTCAACGTCGTTGACTCCACCGGCGCCAAGTGGACTCTGGCTCGCCCGGACACCGAGGCCGCAGGCGCAGAAATCATTGGCCAACTCTCGGTCTTACAGCTTCTACTCGAGGCGAAAAAAGAAGGAAAGATATCTTTTGCCGTCCCCGCTCCAGCCGGATGGGCACCGCTACTAAGCGGCGGGAAAGCAGTCATTTACCCTGCTTTCGAGGGCGCCCACCTGGACGAAGCCAATCTTTCTGACGAGCAGGCGAAAGCCTTCGGAGACGCCATCGCGCAGCTTCATCAGCTGCCGACAAGCCTGTTCACGGCGCAGGGGTTACCAACTTTCACGGCTGAGGAATGCCGCAATCGGCTACTTGCCGACCTCGACGAAGCAGCCCCCGCCAGAGTCGTGCCAAAACGACTCTGGCACCGCTGGGAAGAGATGCTAGAGAACGTTTCTTGGTGGCGCTTCACTCCCCGCTTCGTGCATGGCTCACTCGGTCCTGATTCCCTTCTTTTCGAGGGCGGCCGCATTAGCGCCATGCAAGATCTCTCCGCCGCCCATGTCGGGGACCCGGCGCGTGACTTTTCCTGGCTTAGCGCCATAGCTTCGGAACAGCAAAACGAGGTAGCTCTTGCCGCATACCGAGGCGCCACCCCTGACCCGCACTTCCGCGAGCGCGCAGACTTAGATTCCGAGCTGGCGTTGGTGCGGTGGTTGCTCCATGGCATGCACAGGAAGGATATCCAGGTAATTGAGGACGCTCGGCAGATGCTTCGCGACCTTGCCGATTTGGTGCTGGACAATCCTGACCCGCGCGAATCAGTTTCGGCAGCTTTCGAGGACGCTTCCCCCGTAATCGGCACGCCTGTCGTTGAGGAGGAGGCACCGAAGGAAGCCGGCGCCGATACCACCGTGATCCCCTTTGAACAGCTAGTTGAAGAGGGCCACATAGAACCCGAAAGTGACCAAGACTAAACCAGTCTCCCTTGACGCTGCGCCCTCAATAGAACTATAGTAGACTGCTTGTGGTTGGACATGGGTTCAACCAGGAAGTCCCGGCCCAAACAACGAGGCCCCTTCCGAATATAGGAAAGAGGAGTATCTAAATTGAATAAGTTCTACAACATTCGTGATCTGCAAGGTTCCCGCCAGGCCAACTACCTGCGCCTAGATAACCTTGCCGAGGCGGTTCGGCCTTGGTTCGCCGAAACCGCAGATGCAAAGACTATGAGGGCGATTGCGCACCTGACTGACGAATCTAAGCGCGAGGCCGCCCTGTCTTACCTGGGTCTGCAGCTTTCTAAAGCCGCTTAAAGATCCTTGCAACCTGTTCGCTAGTCCAGGCCGCACTCTGCAAAGAAACGATCTTGCCGCTGTTTACATAGACCAATGATGCGTCTATGTCAGCCGGATCGATTCCTTCTGATTTGGCCCAGGCTAGGCGATACAGTTCAAGTTGCACTTTGGCCGCGTCTAGGTTTTCACCGACTGGGACGCGGCCTGTTTTCCAGTCCATGATGTGTACTCGCCCGCTGTCCTTTGCCTGCATGACGGCGTCGATACGGGCAATGATGCGCACCCCTGACACGATGATGTCTCGTTCGGCTTCTGCCTCTATGACCTGGTAGTTACGAAGGAAGTCAAAGTTCTTCCAGTTGTGTTGCCACTTATGCAATTTCTTTAGGGCATCTTCATCCAGGTCAGCTACTGGAGGCTCGCTGCGGTTCGATAGTAGTGCCTCTACCCAGGCGTGGAAAAGAGTGCCCAAGTATGCAGAGTCAGAGGGCTGGGTGGGTACGGGCCGGCGCAATTGCATAGCCAGATCGGGTCCCAGCTTCTGCACGGTGGTGGCTGCCATGTGTCGCGGCAGCTTCACTTCGGTGACCACTTCCTGACGCGATTCGGCAACGAGTAGTTTTGCCCAATGCAGTGCCTTTTCACTGATGCCCTGAGCAGGATCTTTGCTCTGCGAGAGGGAGGCGACCTGTTTGCCTAGCCTCTGTAGCTCTACGTTCAGTTTGCTTTGCTCTGGCGGCCAGAGCACCTCGGTTTCTACCCGTGGGGATTCCTCAACCAATTCATCTAACTGTGCTGGACTTGGGAAAGGCACCTCCACGCCCGGCAGCGGCTTTATTGCTTCTGCTTTTACCAGTTCCGTGAAGAACATCGAGGGCGGCGCTGGTTTTATGTTGCTTCCGCGCAAAGCCGCCCCGGTTACTAACAGGTTCTGTTTCGCCCTGGTGAAGGCCACGTATACAAGCCTACGGTCTTCGATCAGATCAGCTTCGCCATTATTCTTCTTCAGCTCTGCGATTGCTTCGTCCACATCTTTATGTGTTGCTCCTGCGAACAGCTGCAGGTTCGGCAGGGTTACTGCGTCAGCCCGCATCGAAGCGGGCAGCTCTCCTTGGTCGGTAAGCCAGCGGGAGGAGGCGCGAGAACCGTCTTTGCGTGGGGCTGTGCCGGGCAGCACGCCCTCGCTTAATGCCACAACGGCAACACTGTCCCATTCCAGCCCCTTAGCGGCGTGGATGGTAAGAATCTGGACGACTCCCTCCTGAGCCGGCACTTCGGGCATCGAAATGCCGCGTTCTTCAGTGGCAGCAGCTTCGAGCCAGGAAAGAAAATCTTCCAGTGTTCCTCCGCGTGAGGCGAACTCGGCACCTATCGCCAAGAATTGCGACAGAGAGAGTGCTCCCATCGAGTCTTCTCCGTGCAGGGCAACGTCCAAATCCAAATCCATGATCTGGATGCTCTGATGCAATAACGAGTTCAGCGACCCGCCCAGGAGCGCACGGATTGCCGCCAGCCGCTGAGCAAGTCGTAGCACCCGCTGCTGCCCTGTTGCAGACAGATCGGGAATTTTCCTGCCTAGGCGAAGCGCCTCTACGGCCTCGGCTAAATACGCATCGGGGTGGCCTTCCTTGTTTACCTCCCGGGCGATGCTCCTAGCCGCAGCCCACAGCGCGCTAATGTCGGTGGCCCCTAGATTGTTGGCGTTAAGGAGCCGCATCATCGCGTCGCCTCGAGCACCGTCATGAGCCACCGCCAACGCCGCGATCAAGTCCGCTACCCCTGCTGATTCAATTAGTCCACCAGCACCAATGATTGCTGCCTGTACACCTGCCTTAGTAAGTTCCTGGTAAATCAGGGGCATCGAAGCTCGGTTTCGGCATAGGACCGCCGCTGTGCTGGTCTGATTCCAGTGTTTTGCGAACCATTCCGCTAGTGCCTCGGCCTCTTGCTGGTCCGTAGCAAAATAGGCGCCGAGCACAGCCCCCGTTTTTGCTCCCGGCGCAGCAGTCAACTTTGGCAGGTTGACCGGTTCAAAATCAGTTTTGGGCAAGTACTGGGCGGGAACGGCCAATCTATCTACCGATATATTTGCCGCCTGCAGCACCTGGGTGGGATTACGCCACGCAGTGGTCAGCGGCTTCACCTGTGCCCCTTGCGTGGGCGCAAATCTTGCGGCAAAAGAATCCAACGCTAGTCGGGAGGCTCCGCGCCATTCGTAAATTGCCTGGTTTGGATCACCGACGGCGGTAACGGGATGGCCGGCAAACAGGTCACTTAGGAAATCGATCTGATTGGCGGAAGTATCCTGGAATTCGTCTAGAAAAACCTTCTGGTATTGCAGTCTTAAGAGGTCGCGCACATCAGGACAGCTACTAACGATTCTGCGGGCTCCCCCAATCTGGTCGGCAAAATCCATCAAAGAATTGGCTTTCTTGAAATCCTCATATGCCTGCACCAAATCCATGTAGCCAGCGCGAACTCGCAATGATTCGGCCAAATCCAAGGCACTTTTGTAAGGAGTCTTCTTCCTAGGGGCCGGAACCGAGTCCAAAATATCGGCAGCATCGACTAGCAGTTCTTCCTTGGCTTGCGAAACCGACAGGGAATTATCAATCAGTTTTCCGGCTAACGAGAGTGCGTAGCTGACCACCGAAGAGGGCCTCTTAGTAGTATTCAGGTCCTCTTTCCAGTCCATTACGATCTGGTTCATGATCTGCCAGCGCTCCGCTTCGGTGATGAGCCTGGCCTGGGGATCTATCCCAATCCGCAACCCGTAATCACGGCATATCTGCCCGGCAAAGGCGTTGTAAGTGGTGACGGTGGGCGGGGCCGCCTGCAGCTTTTGCAGCGCAACCTTAACGTCGCTATCGGTGCTAGCGCCCGCTTTGATAGCTGTTGCTAGATTGGCGATAATCCGCTGCCTCATCTCGAGGGCGGCCTTGCGGGTAAAGGTAAGCCCCAGGATGCGGCCGGGCTCAACCTGCTGATTTACTGCCAAGTACACTGCCCTGGCAGCGATAGTGGCGGTTTTGCCGGCTCCCGCACCAGCTACCACTAGCAGTGGTGACATGGGATGGGCAATGATGGATTCCTGCTGCGGTCCCGGAGCAAAATCCATACCCGAGAGTTCCGCAACCTGGGCTGGGGTATAGCTCATAGCAACTTTTTCCCTTCGGTCATTGCAGGACAAGAGGACTTTACCGGGCAGGTTCTACACCCTGTTCCTTCCACTGCCTGATAGGCAGGGCCGCGCATGGCAGTTGCCCCCATTGCAACCAATTCGTGGGCAAAGCTGGCGGTATCTTCCCCGATCCCATCTTGTGAACGAGCCTTATATTTATCGCCATCGGCGCCTAGGTACACCAGCTGCGCGGTCTCTATTGCCTTGCCGGTCATGGCCTGGTAGGCCACCTGATAAGCAGCTAGTTGCGGATTTTCTTTTACCTCTTTAGCGGATTTGGGAGTACGCCCAGTCTTAAAATCGACAATTGCAATATTGCCGTCCTCTGTGCGCTCTACCCGGTCGATTGATCCCCGCAGTCTGACTTCGCCGACTACCTGCCTAAATTCGGCTTCTTCCTTGACTAGTTCCCTTCCATCGGCAAACCACATAGCTAGCTTGCGGACCATCTGATAGGCGCGCTCGACCTCGAGCCGCCCCCAAAACGTGTCTGGTAGTTCAAGAGAGTCAATCTTGGCAGCGAGGGCCGCCTCTAGCGTTTGCAGATCTGCCTCTGGATGCTCATAGGCAATCTGGTGGATAAGAGTGCCTAGCTGCTGTTCCCCAGAAGAGGGCGGATTGCCACCATGTTGGGTCAGGAGCCACTTCAGGGGGCAATCCAGGGCGGCTTCCAAAGACGAGGGGCTTACCGTTACCAATTGCCCTGGTAGAACCAGTGGACTGTCTGTAGAAATGGGTCCTGCCGACCAGTACTGCGGGTTGGCGGCAGGGACTCCCTGGGCTGCTAAATAACCCAGCAGTGCTACGGCATCCTGGTCCCCTTCTATGGCGTCGTGGCGGAGTGTGCCCACGTAGCCTCGCAAATCCAGCGCACTGGCCCCCGGATCAGTAACCAGGTTCCCCTCTGGATCGACGCTGCCCTGTGCGCCTGCTGAAAGCAGCGTGGTCATAAATGCAGACGGGCCAGCATCCGTATCAGAGGTGGCAGTAACTAGCACAAACCGACTTGCGCGGCTGAGCGCGCAGGCAAACATGCGTGCCTCGTCGTATCGAATCGAAGTAAAAGGATCCGGATCGGCCATGACCTTGCCATCGTTTCCAAAGCTGGCTCGTCCCTTGGCTAGGTCGGCCAGCAGACCTGCCCCAAGGAAGGAATCGCGCATCCTCATGTCTGGCCAAACGTCCTGATTTACCCCCACAATCGCTACCACCTGATAGTGCATGCCAGCGAGGGCGGCAGCAGTGGCCACCCTTACCCCGGCCGGGCGCTGCCCAGCTACTGCTAAGTGGTCGGTAGGAAGGGTCTGTTCCAGTACCTCTTGCAAGAACTGGCTTTCAGATGCTTCCGGGTTGCGTTGCGTGTAAACGTCAGCGAAACGGAAAAGCGCCAATGCCGCATCCAAATAGTCGTCGTATTTCGAATCGGCTAAGGCTGCCTTGGCCCACTCATCCGCTACTCCAATGCCCTGCCACGCAGCCCACAATCTAGTAGAAATACCCTGTTCAGCGCGCACTTGGGCAATGGCATGCGCCATCCGGAGCAGAGGCTCGCAGTAGCGGTGAGCAGCAAAATCTTTCAACGCGGTGGAAAAGGACTTGGCCAGCAGCGGATCGCTGACCAGCTTGGCTAGTTCCTGGTGCGGGTCGCCTTGAAAATGGCGTGACAGCGCAATCCAGGCAAGAGAATCCACCCCCATCAGTGGGGAGCGAAGAATCTGCAGGCATTTCTGCCCGATCAGCCCCAGGGCGGCCGGAGCTTCCGGCATATCTTGCAGTTGCGCTTCTACTTGCAGGAGGCGGGCAAGATTTGAAGTAATCGGATCCAGCCCCAGCGCCAGGGGACGCGAGGTAGCAGCCAACGGCACGCCCCTACCGGACAGCATTTGCCTCCAGGAATCAGCCAGAGCCTCAGAACGGCAGATTACCGCCATTTCTTGCCACGGGGTGCCGTGTAACAGGTGTTCAGTACGAAGCATATTGGCTACCTGCAAGACTTCGTCTGTGAAAGACGCCGACACCCTAAGGCGTACTCCGCAGGGCAGGTCCTTTTTATACGGCTGGGCCTCATTTTCTCTGCTACTTATGCCCGAGGTGCCGATGCCCTGAACAAAACGCTGACTTACCTGCACTACCTGCGCTGCACTGCGCTGCTGGCGCGTGAGCTGGCAGGGACGCAACGATAATTCTTCCATGAGTCGGGCAGGCAAGAGGTGGTCCCCGCCGCGGTAGGATTCCACTGCCACGTCCGGGTTGGCAAATAGCCCCACGGTAGCCCCGCCTTGGGCCAGGGCCCTGATGAGGGCGCCACTTGCGTGCGTCATGTCCTGGCAGTCGTCGATTAGCACAAGTGAGTATGGCGAGCCTGCTTTGGCGAGCACGTCAGCCGCTTTGCGTTGCGCCCTAGCGGAGTCAACAAGTCCCAACTGATCCAACCGATCCTGGTATTCCTGGAGCAGCCCAGCCAGAGTTTCCCACAGCGGATTCGCGTTCCACTGCCGCACCTGTTCGGCAGAAATGTCGAATTCGCCAGCGCGCGCTAGGAAACTGCGTACTTCATTTTGGAAGGCCTCTAGGGCTAGCGATTCGGCAGGCACGATATCTGGCCAGTCCGTGTGCGCTATTAGTTCGGCCACCAAAGCTTGTTCGTCGGATCCCGTAAGCAAGGTGGGAGCGCCATGGCCAGCCAAAATAGCGAAAGCCAGCGATGCGGGGGTACGCACCGGCCTAATACCGCGCGCGCTGATTGCAGTAGCCTCATCTAGCAGCTGATCGGCGCGAGCTCTGGTAGGAGTAAGGAATACGGCTTGCCCTTCCCCATCAAAATCAGCTAGCGCCTGCAGCGCCACCCTAGATTTTCCGGTTCCTGCTGCCCCCAGGACACCCACGCTGTTTCCGGCTGCCAAAGCCGTAAGCACCCGCGCCTGTTCCGCGGTGGGGTGATAGCTATCCAGAAGTGGCTCGGGCAGGACCAGCATAGGGGTTTGTTCCATACCAAATACCATATAGGCGACCTCTGTCATCTGATGGCGAACTCCCGAAGCTTGAACCCACCTCCGCTTCTAAAGCCGCTATTGTTTCTACTACATAGCTATAAAGGAGCGGTATGAAGATCAAGATTGGCCTACGCGAAAATTCACGGGAACTAATTGTAAAAACCGACTTGGACGCCCAGGCCTTAGCCCAAGAGATTTCGGCGGCGGCAAAAGAAGCGCGCGCCCTCGTTTTCGAAGCCGAAAAGCAGGACACGGTTATCCTGCCCGCAACCGGGATTGCCTACGTACAGGTTGTGACCGAAGAACCCCGCAAGGTTGGCTTCGGCCTCTAAGCTTTCAATCCCGCCTTGGCCATCCGCTGGCCATGGCGGGCCAACAGAGGGTGTAGGCCCACGGCACTGGCAATGTCCAAATCCAGCTGTTCATCGTAAATACGCGCGACTTTCCGGGCCACGCCTAAAGCCTCACCGACCACGCGCCTGCCCCACAGCGACAGGCGGGATTCCAGCTGTGGATCGGCCTCAGCTCCCTGTTTGATGATGGCTGCAGCCCACTTGCCATGGCCGCCGTCATAGTTTTCTGGGCCGATCTGATCCAGTAGCTCACTAGCATGCAACCTAGAGATCTCGATTGACAGGTCCGAAAGAACTCCGATCAGGATGAATGACTTTACTAGGCGCTCCCACCAATCGCCTGGACGCAGCCTTGCCTCCAGATCGTCGACTATCGAAATGGTGGGCTCCATGAGCTGAGCCATCTGCTCGTCGCTCATTCCACATACTTCCTCGATCCGCCGGAACATGGCGTAGCCCTGCGCGCTCATAGCAGCCAGTGCCACTTTCTGCTCCATATTCGGGGCGAGCGTCATGTCTTTTCCTAACCGCCCTTGCCTGGAAAGGCAGAGGGAACCGAGCAACGAAACAATGCGGGGATCAGAGGTAGTCATGAATCCCACTCTATCGCGTACGGGACTAAAGTATGCGCGCGAACTCTCAACAGTTAGACTAAGTACAGCCCGGTCGTCACGTTAGTAAGTTTCGCGGAAGGGTTCCGCTCCTCATCACGATCGGCTAGTCGGCGTCGAGACGTCCGTCTCCGCCGCATAGAAAGGCTAATATGACTGACTCTGCTGCAGTAGTAAAAATTGAAAACGCAATCGCCCCCAAAGAAGACGTGCAAGCTGACATTACTGACGAGGGCGAAGCGTTAGAACTGCACAAAAAGACTTTCGCCGATTTTGGCGTTTCTGCCTCGATCTGCCAGGCACTGGCTGAAGAAGGCATCACCCATCCTTTCCCGATTCAGGCGCTAACGCTCCCGGTCGCCCTCAAAGGCAACGACATTATCGGGCAGGCAAAGACCGGCACAGGCAAGACTTTAGGCTTTGGCATTCCGGCGCTGGAACAGATCGTTGGCCCACAAGAGGACGGCTACGAGAAGCTGCTGAACGCCGGCTGCCCCCAGGCACTGATCATCCTGCCTACAAGGGAGCTGGCTAAGCAGGTCGCGCGCGATTTGAAGGTGGCGGCAAAGAATCGCTCGGTAAGGATCACTCAGATCTACGGCGGGGTTGCCTTTGAACCGCAGCTGAAGGCTCTTGAGAAGGGCACGGATCTGGTGGTGGGCACTCCCGGGCGCCTAATCGATCTGCTGAAGCACGGAAAGCTGAAGCTTTCTGGCGTCAAAGTAGTGGTACTTGACGAGGCCGACGAGATGCTAGATCTGGGCTTCCTGCCAGATGTGGAGACTCTTCTGTCGCGCACGCCGGCGGGCCGGCACACGATGTTGTTTAGTGCCACCATGCCAGGCGAGGTAATTGCGCTTGCTAGGCGTTACATGAGCCACCCGACCCATATCAGGGCGCAGGATCCCGCAGATCAGAACGCCACGGTCAATTCTGTTAAGCAGGTAGTCTACCGCTGCCACGCAATGAATAAATTGGAAGTGGTCTCGCGCATCCTGCAGGCAAAGGGACGCGGCCTGTCCATCATCTTTACTCGCACTAAGCGCACTGCCGCCCGGTTGGCGGATGATTTGTCCGATCGCGGTTTTGCTGCCGCAGCGCTACACGGAGATTTGGGGCAGGGGGCGCGCGAACAGGCCATGCGCGCCTTCCGCAAAGGCAAGGTGGACGTCCTGGTGGCTACCGATGTGGCAGCCCGTGGCATTGACGTCGATGACGTTACCCACGTGATCAACTACCAGTGCCCGGAAGACGAGAAGATCTACCTACACCGCATCGGCAGGACTGGCCGCGCAGGTGCTTCGGGCACCGCAATCACCTTTGTCGACTGGGATGATGTTCCCAGGTGGAAGCTAATTTCAAAGGCCCTGAACTTGGGCGTCGATACGCCGCTCGAGACCTACCACACCTCGCCGCACCTCTACACCGACCTGGACATCGATCCCGAGGTTACCGGTCGTCTTCCTCGGTCGCAGCGCACGCGAGCCGGGTTGGATGCGGAAGAGGTCGAAGACCTAGGCGAAACCGGGCAACGTTCCGGCGGGCGCGGCCGCAGGCGGTCGAGGCGCAGCTCTGGCTCGCGTCGCCGCTCTACCGGTCGTTCCAAGAATCAAAAGCGCTCGGAAAAGAGCACTGGGGAAAAGCCAAAGCGGGCTCGCCGGCGCCGCAATCGCTCACGTTCGCGCCGCAGCGAAGACTAGCTTTTAGAGCCGGACGGTTAGGGGCGCAGGATGGGTAGTACCCCCTGCGCCTCTATCTTTTCCAGCACCGCTTCGGCGGTAGTATTTTCCGCTAGCTGATTAGGCTTGCCGGTGCCGTGGTAGTCAGAGGAACCGGTTATTTCCAACCCGTAGTGCTGCGCCATTGTGATTACTGCTTGCCGCATCTCTGGAGTGTGGTCGCGATGGTTGGCTTCCAAAGCAAATAGGCCGGCCTCTACCATGTTGGCTAATACCGTGGTTGGCACCAGCTTCTGCCTGGAGGTGGCGCGCGGGTGCGCCCATACCGGCACTCCCCCTGCCCGCCGGATGGCCGCAGTTGCCTCTACTGGATCCGGGGCCCAGTGCTGGACGTAGTACTTGTGGCTTGGGTGCAGTACCTTTTGGAAAGCTTCCGTTCGATTTGCAAAAGCTCCTATAGCCACCAGCGCATCGGCAATGTGAGGACGCCCCACGACTCCGCCCTCGGGGGCAAGCGCGGCCACCTGCTGCCAGGTAATAGGAAAGTCCGCAGCCAGATTCTGTACGATCCGTTCTGCCCGGTGAAGCCGCGAGTCGCGGCACTTCTTAAAGAACCCCTGCAAGGTGGCATCTGCGGGGTCAAATAAATAAGCCAACAGATGAACTGTGCGCCCTGATGCCGCGCAACTTATCTCGGTCCCCCGCAACAGTGCCACCCCTGTTTCGGCTACGCAGTCTGCTGCTTCCTCCCAACCAGCTTGCGTGTCATGGTCGGTCAAACCGAGCACATCAATTCCGCACGCGGCGCCTTTGCGCATCAGTTCAGCTGGCTTATCCGTGCCATCGGAACGAAGGGAATGGGTATGCGGATCGATTTTCATACTTTCAGAATACAGTTCACCAAAATTATTGTGCGTGGCACAATGAGGTTATGACCGAAAAAGAAGACGTAATTAACGAAGATAAACAGGAATTGTCCGACCGCGTCAACAATAGGTCCAGGCGCGCAGATTCCATTGCTTTTCGGGAGTTCATTGGAACCCAGTGGGCACCGCGTTCAACTCAGAAACCGGAAAGGGGCGGGGCAGCCGATTATCTGCCTGCCCGCCACACGAAGCTTGGCAAGGAATTCAGGGGCGAACGCCTAGTCATTCCGGCCGGCCAGTACAAGGTCCGCAATAACGATTGCGACTACCGGTTCCGTGCTCACTCGGCGTTTGCACACCTGACTGGCCTTGGTGGCGAGCAGGAACCCGACGCAGTGCTGGTATTGGAACCACTGACCGACAAAGAGGGCAATCTGCTTGCCGGTAGGGAAATTCCTGAGGGCTACCCGGAAGATGCCACTCACGTCGGCGTCCTCTACTTCAAGCCCAGGGCACCGCGTAGCTCTGAAGAGTTCTACGCCGATTCGCGCTACGGCGAATTCTGGGTTGGGGCCCGCCCGTCGCTGGAAGACATGGAAGCAGCTACCGGTCTGCAGTGTGCACATATCGACTCCTTTGCGGACGCGCTTGCAAAGGATGCAGGCCAGATCTCGCTGCGAGTCATCGCGGGCCAGGACACGAACGTGGACGCCCAGGTGAATCAGGTTCGCCAGAGCGCCGGCCTGGCTCATGGAGCCGAGGCGAAGTCGCTCGATGACGCCCTTGAAGAGGCTACTTCCACGATCCGCCTGCAAAAAGATGATTACGAACTGGACGAGCTGCGCCACTCCATTGCAATGACCAAGCGCGGTTTTGAAGAGATCATCAAGTCCCTTCCCCGAGCCACCAAGCACTGGCGCGGCGAGCGCGTGATTGAGGGCGCTTTCGGTGCGGTTGCTCGCGAAGAAGGCAACGGCCTCGGCTACGACACCATCGCTGCAGCCGGCAACCACGCCAATACCTTGCACTGGATCGACAACGACGGCAAGGTGAACGAGGGCGAACTTGTGCTTGTGGACGCAGGCATCGAAGCTGATTCTTTGTACACCGCCGACATCACGCGTACCCTACCTATCTCGGGCAAGTTCTCGCCCGAGCAGGCCAAGGTTTACAACGCGGTACTGGATGCCTGCGAGGCCGCTCTGGCCAAGGCTAACGAACCCGGCGCGCTGTTCCGCGACGTCCATGACGCCGCCATGGAGGTCTTGGCTCACCACCTAGACGAATGGGGCATGTTGCCGGTCTCTGTCGAGGAGGCGATCTCGGAAGAAGGCCAGCAGCACCGCAGGTGGATGCCTCACGGCACTAGTCACCACCTTGGACTGGACGTCCACGATTGCGCCCAGGCGAAGAAGGAATTGTACTTGGATGCCGAGCTGAAGCCCGGCATGGTGTTCACGATCGAACCTGGCCTCTACTTCAACCAGGACGATCTGGCAGTTCCTGAAGAGCTACGAGGCATTGGCGTGCGCATTGAGGACGACATTGTCATTACCGCCGACGGCAAGGCGCAGCGGCTAAGCGAGGACATTCCCCGCACAGTCGAGGCCGTAGAGGCCTGGATAGCCGATGTGCAAGGCAAGTAGCCCAGGCAAGTAAGCCGATATAGAAATGGCCCCCAAGGATTCCTTGGGGGCCATCTTCTTGCCTAGCCTATTTGGTTTTGTTACCCATGATTGCTTCCACGTAGTCGGTACGGCCGGCCAACAGCGAACCGCCTGGGACGGCTTCGATCAGCTCGCGGGTGTACTGCGTGGAGGGGTTGTCGAAGATGTTGTCGGCAGGCCCCTGCTCGACAACCTTGCCCGATTCCATCACCACGATGTCGTCGGCGTTTTCGCGCACTACAGCAAGGTCGTGGGTGATGAACAGGTAGGTTAGGTTCATCTGTGCCTGCAGATCGTTTAGTAGGTGCAGGATCTGATCCTGTACCAACACGTCGAGGGCGGATACGGCCTCGTCGAGGACGACCACTTCGGGCTGCAACGCGAGTGCCCTAGCGATGGCTACGCGCTGGCGCTGTCCGCCAGAGAGCTCGTTGGGGTACCTACGCATTGCCGACTTCGGTAGGGCTACTAGGTCTAGCAGTCTTGCTACGCGGGCTTCACGTTCTTTCCTGTTCCCCAGCTTGTGGGTGATCAGTGGCTCTTCGATGCAGCGGTAGACCGAATACATCGGGTCCAAAGATCCGTAGGGGTTCTGGAAGACGACGGCAAGCTTGCGCCGCATGTCGAACAGTTCCTTGCGCCCCAGGGTCGATAGGTCGGTCCCCTTGTAGTAGACCTTGCCTTCGGTGGGATCGATCAGGTTCAGGATGATGTTGGCGACCGTGGACTTACCGGAGCCGGACTCGCCTACCACGGCGGTGGTGGTGCCGCGTCGGACGGCGAAGGACACGTTGTCTACGGCCTTCAGTATCTTGTCTTCTCCCTTGGCGCCGCGCACGTCGAAGATCTTGGTTAGGTTTTCGACGCGGATAACTTCTTCTTTTGCCTTTGAGCCGGCGTGGGCGCCAAGCAGTTCCTCTTCCGAGTCGTGTCCGGCTGCGTGCGCACTTTGAATGCGGTGCGATGCCAGCGAGGGCGCTGCCTTTACTAGTCGCTGCGTGTAGGGGTGGGTCGGGTTGGTCAGAATTTCCTTTGACGGACCAGACTCGACCACGCGCCCACGGTGCATTACTACAAGGTGTGATGCCCGCTCGGCTGCTAGGCCGAGGTCGTGGGTGATGAATAGTACAGCGGTGCCGTATTCCTTGGTCAGCTTCTCTAGGTGATCCAGGATGCGTGCCTGTACGGTCACGTCGAGGGCGGAAGTAGGTTCGTCAGCGATCAGCAGCTTAGGTTCTGAGGAAAGGCCTATGCCGATCAGTGCGCGCTGGCGCATGCCGCCTGAGAATTCGTGCGGGAACTGTCCGGCGCGCCGGTCGGCGTCCGGCAAGCCAGCCTCTTCCAAGATCTCGACGGTCCGCTTCTTTATGTCTTTGTCCGGTACCGTCTTGTTGGCGTGCAGACCTTCGGCAACCTGGGTGCCAATTCGCCATACCGGGTTTAGGTTGCTCATGGGATCTTGGGGCACCATGCCGATCTGGCTGCCACGCAGCTTGATCAGTTCTTTTTCGGACAGGTTGGTGATGTCCCTGCCATCGAACTCGATGGTGCCGCCGGTTACCTTGCCGGTGCCGGGAAGTAACCCGATGAGCGCTGCCGCGGTGGTGGATTTCCCGGATCCCGACTCGCCCACGATTGCGATCGACTGACCGGGGTAGATGGTCAGGTTGGCTTTGCGGACGGCAGGTACCATTCCCGTGGAGGATCGGAAGGCGACCTCTAGGTCGGTGACTCGAAGTAGCGGCTGTCCCGGCCCGCCGGTGGTGGGCGTGAATTGAACTTTGGAGTTACTCATTACTTCCTCGCCTTCGGATCCAGAGCATCACGCACTACGTCGCCCATCATGATGAAGGACAGTACGGTAATTGCCAGCGCGATGGACGGGTAGAACAGGATCATTGGGTTGGTGCGCAGCGACATCTGTGCCTTTGCAATGTCTCCGCCCCAGGAGACCACGTTGGTGGGCAGACCCACTCCCAGGAAGGACAGGGTTGCTTCGGTAACGATGAAGGTACCGAGTGCCACGGTCGCATATACGATCACTGGGGCTGCGGAGTTGGGCAGGATATGCTTGGTCAGAATCTTCCAGCCGGACACCCCAAGGGCTCTGGCGGCGGTTACGAATTCTTCGTTCTTGACAGTCATCACGCTACCGCGGGTGATGCGCGCAATTTGTGGCCAGCCGAAGGCCGCCAGGATCATTACGACCATCCACACTGTGCGGTGTTCTTTAAACAGCTGCATGATTACGATGGCTGCCAGGATGAACGGGATCGCGAAGAAGATGTCGGTGACGCGGGAGAGGAGGGTGTCAATCCAGCCGCCGAAGTAACCGGCAAGGGCGCCAAAGATAACGCCGAGGACGGACACGACTATGGTGGTGAGCACACCGACCAGCACCGAGGTGCGGGCGCCGTGGATGACGCGCGAGTATACGTCACAACCCTGCCGATCGAAGCCGAAGGGGTGCCCCGGCGCGGAGGCGGCCGAGGACTTGGAGAGTTCGCAGAAGTTTGGGTCGACGGACGAGAAGAGTCCAGGGAAGGCGGCTACGATCAGCACAATTGCGATGATGACTGCCGACACCCAGAACAGCGGGCGCCTACGGAGGTAGCGCCATGCTTCGCCCCACATGGACGAGGGCGCGCTCTCGTCTGCTACTGCGTCCACGGCGCCCAGACCAGTTTCGTCTATTTCGCTTACTTGGTGTGCCTGTTCGGGGTAGATGTTAGACATAGCGAATCCTTGGGTCTAGAGCTGCGTAGAGGAGGTCAACTAGCAGGTTGGCCACAATGTACACCAGGACGAGCACGGTGGTGAATGAAACCACGGTGGATGGTTCGCCTTTGATAATTGCCTGGTAGAGCGTGCCACCGACACCGTTGATGGCAAAGATACCTTCGGTGACAATTGCGCCGCCCATCAGCGATCCGAGGTCTGCACCGAGGAACGTTATGACAGGGATGAGTGAATTGCGTAGGATGTGGCGTCGCATTACTGCGCCGTTATCTAGGCCCTTAGCCCGGGCGGTGCGGACGTAGTCCCTGCTTAGGTGTTCGCTGACAGACTGGCGGGTTAGTCGCAGCACGTAGGCGAACGATACTGCCCCCAGCACGATAGCGGGTAGCAGTAGGGAGGTGAAGGTGACGTTTGAGCCAACAGTGATTGGAAGCACTCCGAGTTTTACACCGAAGAGGAACTGCAGCACGAAGCCGATTACGAAGGTGGGGACCGAGATAACAATCAGGGACATGACCAGGACGGTCGAGTCGAAGATGCCGCCGCGGCGTATGCCAGCGAATACACCGAAGCCTATGCCGAGGACGGCTTCGAAGATCAGTGCCATAACGGCAAGTTGGATTGTTACCGGAAAGGCACCGGCCATCACGTCGAGGACGGGACGTCCCGAGAAGGTGGTGCCGAAGTCTAGGGTGAGGATGCCCTTCAAGTACAGCAGGTATTGCACGATTAAGGGCTTGTCGAGGTTGTATTCAGCTCGGATTTGCGCTGCAATGGCCGGGTTTAGGCCTCGGTCTCCGCCAAGGGCGGCAACCGGGTCACCAGGCATAAGGAAGACCATCGCATATATCAAGAGTGTGGCGCCGAAGAATACCGGAATTGCCTGGAGGAGGCGCCTAAGTATGTATTTTCCCATTCTGTTCCTCATGACAGGACGATGCGGGGCCACCGGGCCCCGCATCAAACCTACTGATAGTTACTTCTTTTCGATCTGGTAGTACAGCGGGAAGGAGTCCCAACCAAATTCGACGTTTGTAACCTTCGTGGAGTAGCCGCCGTTGACGTTCGAGTACCAGAGCGGGATGGCTGGAAGATCCTTGAGCAGGATCCCCTGAGCCTCATCATACTTCTTGTTGGCCTTGGCCTTATCGGACTGTAGCGAGCCTTCGGTGACTAGACGGTCAAAATCCTTGTTGGAGTAGCGAGCGTCGTTCGAGGGAGCGCCAGTCTTGAAGACCGGGGCCAGGAAGTTGAACACCCCCGGGTAGTCGGCCTGCCAGCCGGCACGGAAACCGGACTGCAAGGCGTGGTTGGTAACGTCGTCACGCATGGACTTGAAGTCGGGGTATGCCTTGCCCTGGGCATTGATGCCGAGGTTGTTCTTCAGCTGGTTGCAGACTGCATCTACCCATGCCTGGTGTCCGCCGTCAGAGTTGTAGGCGAGTTCGAATGTGCCGTCGTACTTCTTGATGGCATCTGCCTTCTGCCACAGATCCTTAGCGGCCTTGGCGTCGAATTTCAGTACGTCGTTGCCAGGTAGGTTTTCATTGTAGCCGTCAACAGTCGGAGAGGTGAAGTCCTTGGCCGGGGTGCGGGTGGATTTGAAGATAGTCTTGGTGACTTCTTCACGGTCGATAGCTTTAGAAAGTGCTGCTCGGCGCAGGCGGCCTTCCTCATCCATGCCGAAGTGCGGAGCGTTCACATCAATTGTGAAGTTCTGGAACACGGCGGCGGGCTGGTTTACAGCTCGATCTCCAAGATCCTTCTGGTACGACTCGAAGGCGGAATCCGGAATAGCGTCGATGACGTCGATTTCATCGCTCAGCAACTTCTGGTATGCAGCATCCTGCTGAGCGAATACCTGGAAGCTGATGCCCTTGTTCTTAGGCTTGCGCGGTCCGTCGTAGTTTTCGTTGGGTACCAAATCAATCTTTTCGTTGTGTACCCACCCATCTTTTTCGGCCAACTTATAGGGGCCTGAGCAGACCGGATTCTGGCCGAACGCCTTCATGTCCTTGTAAGCCACATCAGGAAGCGGGGCAAATGCCTGGTAGCCGAGTCGGTCGGCAAAGTCAGGCGTCGACCCATTTAGTTCCGCAGTAAAGGTAGTGTCATCTACTACTTTCAAGCCGTCCATTTTTGGAACGTCTGGGGCTTGGGCACCTTCTTTTTCGGGAGCCGCAGTGTAGCCCTTGATTGCTTCAAAGAAGGGGGCTTGCGTCTGCGCATTCTTCGGATTGGCCGACCAGTTCCACGCGTCGACGAAGTTCTTCGCCTTCAGATCCGAGCCGTCAGAGAACTTGAGCCCCTTCTTTAGTTTGAAAGTGAACTTGGTGAAGTCACCGTTGTGTTCAATAGAATCGGCTAGTTCGTTTTCGGTCTTCCCGTCCTTGGTGTAGTAGACCAGTCCCGCGTTAATGTTCGTCAAGACTCGGCCGCCACCTACTTCGTTTGTTGCGGAGGGGATGAGAGGATTTTGGGGTTCAGAAATGTTTGCAGTAACGACCTGCGCCCCGTCGCCACCTGCGTTTGAACCGGAACCTGACCCGCCACATGCGGAAAGGGTCAGCGTTAACGCGGCGGCGGAAACTAGGGCAAGAATGCGCTTATTTTTCACTATTTCCTCCGGGATAGGCCGGAGCGCCCCTGCAAGTGGGGTAAAGGGATTTTTACTCCACCGGAGGTCTCCGTTGGTTTATTCTACTAACGAAGGTAAAGGCTTTTCCAAATCCAGATTAGATTTCTCCAATGTATCCCCTCCTTGGCCGCTCCTTTTCCGCGCCGATCAAGGCTTTTGCGATATCTCACAGTATGGACACAAAGTTCCTAAAGAATTTCCTAATGAGTATTTCAAGAACTCACAAAAGTCCCATTTCTAGAACTTTTAGTCGGGCAAACCCCTTTTTGCGGGACTTTCCCCACCTAGAAGCGTTGCAGCGACTAGTACCGCCCGATATGGCATACAAAAGCGGGGAGGCATCGCTCCTCCCCGCTAGAGATTGATTCGTTGATTTAGCGTTCCGGTCTGCTTAGGTCAGCCTCCTTGGGACTCACCGCTGGCGCCCGAGTAACCAGCTTATGAATTGCCCAAATTGCCAAGAAGATAGGCAAGCCAATGTAGCTAGTAAGCAGGGTCGTAAAGTCACCGCGCCCTAGCAAGGCTTCGTAGTTTTGCCCGAGTATCACGACGATGCACATGATGAGGGCAATAATCGGCCCAAGCGGGAAAAAGGACGACTTGTACGGCAATTCGTCTAGAGAGTGCCCCTGCGCTAGGAATGCTTTCCGGAAGCGCAGGTGGGACCATGCAACCGCCACCCAAGTAATAAAACCAGCCAGACCGGAGGCATTAACGAGCCAGGTGTAGGCTCCCCCGTCTCCGATAAGAGAGGTGAGGAAGCATGCCGCTCCCACCATGGTGGTTGCAATTAGTGCGGGCACCGGTACCCCATGGGAAGAGGTCGAGGCGAATACGCGCGGAGCCTTGCCAGACTTGGCTAGCGCGTAGAGCATGCGCGTAGAGGCGTAGAGCCCGGAGTTTCCTGCCGACAGAACCGAGGTCAAGATGACGGCGTTCATCACCGCTGCTGCCGCCGCAATACCGGCGTTGTGGAATACGAGGGTAAAGGGGCTCACTGACAAGTTGTCGACGTCGGCGTTCAAGAGATCCGGGTTGGTATACGGAATAAGGAAGCCGATTACTGCAATGGCGCCAATGTAAAACAGCAAGATTCGCCAAAAAATAGAACGGATTGCACGCGGAATCGTTTCGCTGGGGTTTTCGGCCTCCCCCGCCGCGACCCCGACCAGTTCAGTGCCTTGAAACGAAAAGCCGGCAATCATGAATACCGAGAGCACGCCCATTCCCCCGTTAACGAAGGGCGCATCTCCAACTGTCCAGTTCTTAAAACCTGGGGAGGGCGATCCCATAATGCCCAAAATCATCCCCAGTCCGAGCACTAAGAACACGCAGACGGTAACCACCTTGATGGTAGCGAACCAGAACTCGCCCTCGCCATATGCTCGGGCAGAGACAGAATTCAGTACTACAAGCAACGCTAGGAAGATCGCAGACCATATCCAGGACGGCACATTGGGGGCCCAATACTTCATCACCAACGCCGCTGCGACGAGCTCAGCGGCCACCGTGATCGCCCAGTTGTACCAGTAGTTCCACCCGATAGCGAAACCGAAGGAAGGGCTAATAAAACGGGTTCCATAGTCTTCAAAGGAACCCGTTGTAGGAATATACGTTGCCATCTCGCCCAGCGACTGCATGAGCAGGTACACCATGATCCCGATCAGTGCGTAGGCCAGCAGAGCCCCTCCCGGGCCCGCGTCAGAAATGGTTGCACCAGATGCGACAAAGAGGCCGGTGCCAATAGCCCCGCCAATGGCGATCATATTTAGGTGTCGAGCTCTGAGGGATCGCTGCAAGTCAGTGCTGCCGCTTGCAGCTGCTTCAATGTCCGCCATAGTCCACCTCAAAACACATCTATCGATTTAGAATTGCTAGATCCAATCGAGCATAAGAGCATTCTGCCGCAGATTCAAAGCCTTAGTCGATACCGTTGCCAAACTGAGACATATCTTCCACAAAAATATCATTTAGCCCTGTTCGCGAGCTTCCATACCAGTTCAGCCGTAGGGCGATCACAAACCAGGTCGGTCATCACTCCAGCATTCAACGCGGCCAGCAGCGCCTCCGCTTTCGCAGGCCCAGCCACTACACACAGGCGGCGCGGAATGCGGGCGAGCATCGCAGGGTTTGGCCCGGACGCCCTCTTATTGAGTTCTATGTTGCGCCACGTGCCATCCTTCTTTAGGAGCACGGTACACACGTCCCCTACTACCCCGCCTTTTGAAAGGCTGTATACCTCTTTAGTCGAAAGGTAGCCGGCCGAATAGACGTGGGAAGGCATTTCCCCTTTAAACGCCCCCACCCCAAAAACGGCAACGGAGGTCTTCCGCTGATACTCAAGCACGCGCTTGACGGCGCTTTCCTGCCACATGGCTTTCTTTGTGTCTGCTTTGTCGAAGAAAGCGGGCACCGGAAAGTGGATTACGTTGGCATTCCACCGGTCAGCCGCCTGCGACAGGATGAAGCCAACATGGGCACTGCCGGAACTAGTAGTGGAGACCGCACCATTCAGCTGCACCACGGATACACCCCCGAGGTCGCGCGAGGGCAGGTGCTGGACCACTTCCGAGGTGGTGTTGCCCCAGGCAATCCCCACCGTGTCCCCACTTTGCACCATCTGGTCTAGCGCGCCCGCGGCCACCTTAGAAACCACTTGCAGCAGGCGATTCTGGCTAAGAGTGGATTCCACGTCGACGATTTGCACGTCTACGTGGAAGCGTTGCTTGAGTTTCATTGTCAAAACCGATTCGGAGGAAAAAGGAGGGCGAATCGTAATCTGTACAATCCCGCTCTTTCGGGCATAGGCAAGCAGCCTGGAGACGGTAGAGCGAGAAACACCCAACTTCTTAGAAATAGCCGCCATTGTCTGAGATTCGGCATAGTACAACACTGCCGCCTTGCGCGCAGCCTCGGCCTTGGCCTTCCCCTCAGTCACCAACGCATGCTGACCAGACATTTTATTCATACTTCAAAGTATAGCTGCACATATGTGCAAATAGATTGCACATATGACCTAGGTCCGAAACAATGGAAAAAAGCTGCAACAGTGACTCACCCAACAAAGGAGTTAGTAATGACAGAAGGTGCGCTAAATCTTCAGCACCGCCAACAGGCACTTGAAGAAATGGCAAATGGTGAAGAGCTGGACATCCTCGTTCTCGGCGGCGGCGTAACTGGCGCGGGCATTGCTTATGACGCGGCGCTGCGCGGCCTGCGCGTCGGCATCGTTGAGGCACAGGACTGGGCATCCGGCACGTCCTCCCGTTCTTCCAAGCTGGTTCACGGCGGTCTCCGTTACCTCTACCAGCTTGATTTCAAGCTGGTCCACGAAGCACTGACCGAACGTGGCCTGCTGCTCGAAACCACCGCTCCGCACTTGGTGAAGAAGCTTCCGCTACTGTGGCCTTTCAAGACTCCCGTTATCGAGCGCGCCTACTCCACCGTCGGTGTCGGCATGTACGACGCAATGGCCCAGATGGCCCACCGCGGCTCCGTACCAATCCAGCGGCACGTCACCCGCAAGGGCGCCCTCGAGCTGGTCCCCGACCTAAGGCGCGATTCCCTGATCGGCGCAATGGTTTACTACGACGCTCGCGTTGACGACGCTCGCCTGGTTGTAAACCTGGTCCGTTCCGCGGTCGACTACGGCGCACTTGCCGCTTCGCGCACCATGGTCACTGACATGTCCAAGGATGCAACCGGACGCGTCACTGGCGCCACCATCCGCGATCTGGAAAATGACAAGGAATACCAGGTTCGCGCCCGCACCATCATCAACGCTTCCGGCGTCTGGACCGAAAAGACCGAGGCAATGGGCGGCACCGAGGGCGGCCTGAAGGTACTGGCCTCCAAGGGCATTCACATCGTTGTTCCCAAGGAACGTATCAAGGGCAAGACCGGCATGTTCGTGCGTACTGAAAAGTCCGTGCTGTTCATCATCCCGTGGAAGCGCTACTGGATCATCGGCACCACCGACACCAAGTACGTCGAGGACCTGCGCAACCCGGTCGCCAACAAGACCGATATCGACTATGTACTGGACCAGGCGAACAAGGTTCTGAACGACCCGCTCACCCACGACGACATTATTGGCGTCTACGCAGGCCTGCGCCCGCTGCTGCAGCCGGGCACCAAGGACGGCGATTCTGCTAAGTCCACAAAGGTTTCGCGCGAGCACACCGTGACCGAGGCAGCCCCCGGCCTGGTTGTCATTGCCGGTGGCAAGCTGACCACCTACCGCCCGATGGCGGAGGATGCAGTTGACTTTGCCCTTGGCGATCGTGCCAAGTCGCTGAAGTCGCTGACGGCCACTACCCCGCTTCGTGGCGCCGAGGGCTACCACGCACTGTGGAACCGCAGGCGCGCATTGGCATCCGACTCTGGACTGTCGGTAGAGCACATCGAAGATATGCTGGACCGCTACGGCTCGGATATCGAGCTGGTTCTGGCTTCGATCAAGGAAGACGAATCGCTGGCTAAGGAACTGCAGGGCGCTCCTGAATATCTGCGCGCCGAAGTTGCTTTCGCAGTCACCCACGAGGGCGCCATGCACCTCGAGGACGTGCTGTGCCACCGCATCCGCCTCACCTATGAGCATAGGGATCACGGCTTGTCCGCCCTCGAGGAGATCGCCTCGATCATGGCGCAGCTGCTCGGCTGGGACGACAAGAAGAAGAAGTTCGAGATCGATTCCTACACCGCTCGGGTGCAGTCCGAAGAAAAGGCACGCACCGCCACCGACGATGCCTCCTCGCAGGCAATTCGCGACCACATTGGCGACGTGACTGACTTCTACCCGCTGAAGAGCGAAAACTAAACATTTTCCCCCGCCGCTTCGGGAACTGGTTGGTTCTCCCGGCGGGGGATCTTTATACTTCGGTCGGTTCAAAGACGAATCGGCCCAGATGGGCCGGCATGCCAGGGTACGATTGCCATTGAGATGCCGGCTGTATCTCGCATATTAATCTGGAGGACAATGATGACTGACAAAGATTATGTACTAGCTATCGACCAGGGGACTACCTCTTCGCGCGCTATTTTGTTCAACCATAGTGGCGACATTGTGGCTTCGGCACAGAAGGAACACGAACAGATCTTCCCGAAGCCAGGCTGGGTAGAGCACAATCCCATCGAGATTTGGGACAACGTGCGTTACTGCGTGGCATCTACTTTGCAACAGGCACAGATCAATAGGCACGCGATTGCAGCGGTAGGCATTACGAACCAGCGTGAAACCGTAGTCGTTTGGGATAAGAACACTGGCGAGCCCGTTTACAACGCAATCGTCTGGCAGGATACTCGTACCTCCAAGATTATTCGCGAGCTTGCCGGCGAGGACGGGCTGTCTAAGTACCGCAACATTTGCGGCCTCGACCTGTCCACTTACTATTCCGGCCCGGAGCTGAAGTGGATTTTGGACAATGTCGAGGGTGCCCGCGAGCGCGCGGAGGCCGGGGAGCTGCTGTTTGGTAACACGGACACTTGGGTGCTGTGGAATCTAACTGGTGGGGTCAACGGTGGCGTGCACAAGACTGACGTCACTAACGCTTCGCGTACGATGCTGATGGATATTAGGACGCTGAAGTGGCGCGAGGACGTGTGCAAGGATTTCGGCATTCCTATGAAGATGCTTCCCGAGATTTGCTCGTCTTCGGAAATTTACGGCTACGGTAGGAAGAATGGTCTGCTGATCGATACTCCTGTTGCGGGTATTTTGGGCGATCAGCAGGCGGCTACTTTCGGGCAGGCGTGTTTCAAGAAGGGCATGGCTAAGAATACTTACGGCACCGGCTGCTTCACCCTGATCAATACGGGTAAGGAGCCCGTCTTCTCCGAGAACGGTCTGCTGACCACCGTTGCTTACAAGATTGGCGACCAGGAGCCTTCTTACGCGCTCGAGGGTTCGATCGCGGTTACCGGATCGCTGATTCAGTGGCTGCGGGACAATTTGGGAATTATTTCTTCTTCTTCCGAGGTCGAAGAGCTGGCTTCCAGCGTCGAGGACAATGGGGGCGTCTACTTCGTTCCCGCTTTCTCGGGTCTGTTTGCCCCGTACTGGAAGGATGATGCTCGCGGCGTGATTGTGGGCCTGACTCGGTACAACACCAAGGCACACATTGCCCGGGCGGCATTGGAGGCTACGGCTTTCCAGACGCGCGAGGTGCTCGAGGCCATGAATGCTGATTCTGGCGTGGAGCTGACCGAGCTGCGTGTGGACGGCGGCATGACTAATGACAACCTGCTCATGCAGTTCCAGGCTGATCAGCTCGGATGCAAGATTGTGCGCCCGAAGGTCATGGAGACTACCGCGCTCGGTGCGGCCTATGCTGCGGGCATCGCGGTTGGTTTCTGGGAGGGCGAATCCGACGTGGAAGCCAACTGGGCCAAGAAGGACGAATGGAATCCTGGCGAGGATCGCGAAGAATACGATCGCACCTACAGGCTGTGGAAGAAGGCTGTAACGCGCACCTTCGAATGGGTTGACAAGGACGTAGCAACCGAGTAATCCCAGTTTGTTCCGGCTAGCCCAAGGTTTTGCCTTGGGCTAGCCTTTTGTTATGGCCAACCTGCTAAGCAAGTCGCTCCGTTCCGGCTTAGCCTACGCCCTCGTAAAAATTGGTCGGGTGCGGCTAGAAGAAGAGAGCCTTTCCCCGAAGAGCTTTTCTTCCCCAACTATCTTTTACGCGAACCACACTTCTCACCTAGATTTCTTGCTGATTTGGACGCTGTTGCCGCTTCGCGGGCAACTGCATCCCGTGGCGGCCAAAGACTACTGGCAGGTATTTCCCCGCTCGGCACCCGCTCGCTTTTTTCACGCCTACCTGGTCGATCGGGGCGGTCGGGGCAGAAGAAACCAGGTGAAGGGCATGAGTCAGGTGCTGGCAGCAGGCGATTCGATCCTCATTTTTCCCGAGGGCACCCGGGGCGATGGACGAACCCTAGGCCGATTCCACCGCGGGTTATATTTCTTGGCGAAGCAGAACCCGGACGTACCGGTGGTTCCTATCCGATTGCGCAATCTTGCTAGGATTCTGCCAAAGGGCCAGCATGTTCCGTCTTTGCACAGGGCAACAGTTGCTTTCCTGCCTCCGCTTGTCTTGCGGAGCACGGACTCGCCTGCTTCTTTCCTGTTGCGGGCCAGGAGTTTGCTTACCAACTAGCGCTGGCAGCCGGGGCACCAAAACAGCCTGCGCCCGCCCATCAGGGTTTCTTTTACGGTGGTCCCACACCTCGGGCAGGCCCGCCCAGTCCGGTGGTAGACGGCGAAGCGGGTATCTACCTCGTCGGCGCCCGCCCTCTTGTATTTGCTTTCTAAGGTGTCGATGATTCCGCTTTGTAGGCCTTGCCCCATTGCACAGGCCAGGTCATCCCACAACCTTTCTAGTCTGGGCACCGCCACGTTCTGGCCTTTTCGAAACGGCGAAATGCCCACGCGAAAGAGGCACTCGGCGCGATAGATGTTCCCCGGCCCGGACACCACCTTCTGATCCATGACCAGTTTGCCGATGGGCACCGCCTTCTTCTTGATCGCCAGGCAAAAACGCTCTTTGCCCTGCGGATCGGCGCGCAGCGGGTCGGGGCCGAGGCGGCCTATCACGGCACGCACGCCTGTTTCGTCTAATAATTCACAGGTGTTCGGACCAGACAGGTACGCGCTGTTGGATCCACTTGAAAGCGCCAGCCGCACATTCGGCCCGCCGCTGCTCCGCCAGTCCCCGTATAGCCCAAGGTGAACGTGCACGTAGAGGTCGCTGAAGTGCAGAAATAGATGTTTTCCCCAGGCGAAGGCCTCCTGCAGCACCTGCCCGTTGATCCGTGCTGCCTGGGAGACGAAGCGTCCTTGCGGCGAGGAGGCCGCTACCGGCCTCCCCCGGAATAGTTCCTCGAGCATCCGCGCCTGTCGATGAATCTTATGGCCTTCAGGCACCCTTTCCCCCTAAAGTCAACTATCCTAGTTTAGGCCAGTTCCCCTACCAGGAGGCTCCTTTGCAAGACGACGTAAGCACCGCCAAGATTCGGGACCTCATTGACCATCGCGACCTCACCTCGCTGGCGGCGCTGGTACGTGGGCTTTCTACTAACCGCACCGTTAGGGTGCTGTCCGAGCTTCCTTTGAAAGAGGCCGCGGTTGTCTTCCGGCTTCTAGAGAAGAACATGTCGCTGAAGGCCTTCGAGGAATTGGACCAGCCCACCCAGGCGGATTTGATCAGCCAACTCTCGCGTAGCCAAGTCCTCGACATCTTCCGCTCTTTGGATCCAGAAGATCAGACCTGGCTCCTTGACGAGGTGCCTTCTAAGGTTGCCAAGCAAATTGTTTCCAGCCTGGATCCGGCCGAAGTCGAAGACACTATGAATCTTCTGGGCTATAGGCGCGATTCTATTGGCCGGCGCATGTCGCCCCAGGAATTGCGGTCGAATCCTTCCGAAACTGCCGCGGGCCTGCTGGAGCGCATTGGCGCTCACGACGCAGACAACGACATTCTGTCTGAAATTCCGGTGCTCACTACCGACCGCAAACTGGTAGGCAAAGTGGAATTGAAATCGCTGCTGTCGGCTCCACCTGAGACCCAGGTGGGCGATCTGATGGTGATCGACCCGTTCTACTCTTTCACTTACGAGGACGAAGAAAAGGTGGCGCGCGAGATTTTGCGTCACGGTGAGCTGATCCACCCCATAGTGGATTCCGAGAAGCGACTGGTAGGTATCGTTCCCCTGTTGGACGCGGCCCGCATTGACTACCAGGCAGCCGAAGAGGACCACGCTCGCGCAGGTGCAGCTGAACCACTGCGCAGGCCTTACTTACTCACTTCTGTTTTTAAGGTGGCTCGCTCCCGTATCGTATGGCTACTGGTATTGGGCATTTCGGCCACTTTGACCGTGCAGGTACTAGAGGTATTCGAGGCGACCCTGTCTCAGAAGATCGCGCTATCTTTATTTATTCCCCTACTGATTGGCATTGGGGGCAATACCGGCTCGCAGGCCGCAACTACCGTCACTCGCGCCCTCGCCACCGGCGAGATCGGCATTCGCGACGTTGGCAAAGTGGCCTTCAAGGAAGTACGCACCGGACTACTGGTAGGCGCATTGTTAGCGGTAGTGGCACTAATAATTGCCTCCCTGGTTTACGGCATCGATATTGGCAGCGTAATTGGGCTAACCCTGATCTTGAATTGCCCAATTGCCGCTACCGTCGGTGGCGTAATTCCACTGGTTGCTAAAGCCTGCAAGGTTGATCCGGCAGTTTTTTCGACCCCGTTTATCTCTACGTTCTGCGACGCTACCGGCCTGCTGGTCTACTTCATGGTTGCCAAAACACTGCTCGGCCTTTAGTCCCGCCAGCGCGAGCTAGCACACATACCTTAGGACGCTTTAATCTGAAATGAGATCTTCGTCTCTAAACGGTCCGCACGGGGCTGCGAAAGTAAACAACACCTACATTAGGCACCTTATAGATAATTTCCTCTTAGCTTGGCGGGACTAAAGCCCCGTACGAAAACAAACCAGGCGGTGGGCCCCGGAAAACTTCTGCGCCATTAGGCACCACAGAGACCACTGTCACATGCAATAAAGCTGGAAAAATTAATAAACTACTCTCCCCCACCGTTAAGACCTACTATTATTTTGCGTTAGGCCACATATTGCCTTACTTTCTCTTTACTCATTTTTCTTTTACAAACTGCGATTTTTGTCAGATTCAAGGTACCCTCCATAGGTACGCTCACCTTCGGGTGAGCCTCGTAAGTTCCGTATCCGCCTAGCAAAGGACACCGATGTCCAATTCAAGAGTTGAGAAGAAACCGACTTCCGATCCCGGCTCCAGTAAGGATGTGCAGAAGCCTGGTACCGGCACCGATATCACTTGGGCAATTAGCCTCTTCGGCACCGCGGTGGGCGCAGGCATTTTGTTCCTCCCCATCAACGCTGGTGCAAACGGCCTCTGGCCCTTGCTGATCGTCACGATCCTGATTGGGCCAATGACCTATTTCGCTCACAGGGCCTTGTCCCACTTTGTTTGTGATTCTCCCCGCAAGGGCGAGGACATCACCAAGGTGGCAGAAGGCTACTTTGGGCTTGGCTGGGGCCGTTTCATTACTGCCCTATACTTCCTTGCAATTTTCCCCATCGTTTTGATTTACGGCGTCTCCATCACCAACGCGGTAGATTCGCTGATGGTAAACCAGCTGCACATGTCCCCGTGGCCGCGCTGGCTCCTTTCCGGCGTGCTAATTGGCGCCATGATGCTGGTTATGGTTTTGGGCCAAAAGCTGATGCTCATCGTCACTTCTGCCCTGGTTTACCCGCTGATCCTGTGCCTGTTCGGCATTTCGCTATACCTGATTCCGCACTGGAATTTCTCGGGTGGTCTAGGTGAGTTCCCTTCGTTCGGAAACCTTTTGAAGTACATCTGGATTTCGATCCCCGTACTGGTTTTCGCATTCAACCACTCCCCCGCCATTTCGCAGTTCTCGCTAGCTATGCAGCGTATTTACGGCGAGAAGGCAACAAAGAAGGCTTCGCGCGTACTGCTGTACACCACGTGTATGCTGGTGGTCTTCACCATGCTGTTCGTGTGGTCTTGCGTGCTCACTCTTGGCGAGGACGGCCTGTCAAAGGCTCGTTCCACCAACCTTCCGGTGCTGTCTTACTTGGCGAACGTGCTGCACACCCCAGTAATTGAATACCTCGGCCCAGCAATCGCTATTGCGGCAATTGTTTCTTCCTTCTTCGGCCACTACCTAGGCGCTGCTGAGGGCGCTGTCGGCATCGTCCGTCAGGTTGCTCCTTCCTACGTAGGCAGGGTCGGCGAACGCCGCATCTACGGTTACGTAGCCGTGTTCGTATTCCTGTTCACCTGGATCGTTGCGATCTTCAACCCATCCATCTTGGACCTCATCGAATCGCTGTCCGGCCCGGTCATCGCTTCGATCCTGTACCTGATGCCGATGGTTGCCTTCTACACGGTTCCCTCGCTCAAGAAGTATCGCCATCGCGCATCCAACATCTTTGTTATCGTGATGGGACTCCTTGCGGTAAGCGCGATTATCTTCAAGCTCGTCGCATAAGTTCCATCAAGGCCAACGGCAGAAAGTAGAATCATGACGGTTAGCGTTTTTGATCTGTTCAGCATCGGGATCGGCCCCTCCTCTTCCCACACCGTGGGTCCAATGGCGGCCGCTGCCGATTTCATTGACAAACTTCGCGAGGACGGCTATTTGCACAAGGTGGCGAATATCCAGGTCGACTTGTTTGGTTCACTTGCTGCCACCGGCCTTGGCCACGGCACTTTCGGTGCCGTGCTGCTAGGGCTAGAGGGCAACCGCCCTCAAAAGATTGGCCCCGACGAGGTCGACGGTCGCCTAGCCGAGATCGCGGACGGGTCCCCACTTCGTCTGGGTGGGGACGGCCCGTCGATCAAATACGGGATTGACGACCTGATCAAGCGGCCGTTGACCGTGCTTCCTAGGCACGCCAACGGCATGCGCTTCCAGGCCTTTGATGCCGCCGGAAACAACCTGTTCGACCGCTACTCGTATTCAATCGGCGGCGGGTTCGTAGTACACGATGGCGAGGATGCCACTGCCATTGTGCAAGATGGCGCCAAGCTGCCCTACGAATACACTTCGGGGGAAGATCTGGCTCGCCACTGCAAAGAGACGGGCATGCGCATCTCTGAGGTCGGCATGGCTAACGAGTCTGCGCGCTCTTCGAAGGAAGAGGTTGTCGAGCGTCTTCTAGAGATCGCGAGCGTCATGGACGAATGCGCCAAGCACTCCCTCACCCGTAAGGGCGTTCTGCCTGGCGGGCTAAAGACCCAACGGCGTGCCCCCAAGTGGTACGAGCGGCTGAAGCGCATCGACCCGAACCACGACGTGGGCCACTGGCTCGAATGGGTCAACTTGATTGCGCTTGCAGTCAACGAAGAAAACGCCTCGGGCGGACGCATTGTCACCGCTCCTACTAACGGTGCTGCGGGGATTATCCCAGCTGTACTGTTCTACGCCCTGCACTACACGGACCGGGCGAAAGAGGACACTGACGAGGCGCGTCGTTCCATCATCTGCGACTTCCTTCTTGCTGCTGGCGCGGTAGGTTCCGTGATCAAGGAACAGTCCTCCATCTCGGGTGCCGAGGTCGGCTGCCAAGGCGAGGTCGGATCTGCGTCTTCGATGGCTGCTGCCGGACTTGCCGAGGTGATGGGCGGAACCCCCACCCAGGTGATGAATGCGGGCGAAATCGCGATGGAACACCACTTGGGGCTCACCTGCGATCCCGTTGGTGGTCTGGTACAGGTTCCGTGCATCGAGCGCAACGCTATTGCAGCCGCCACGGCTGTGAATGCGGCCCGCATGGCCCTGTTCGATGATGGCGATTCGGCAATGGTTTCCTTGGACGCCGTTGTGAAGACCATGAAGGAAACGGGTGCCGACATGTCGAACAAGTACAAAGAGACTGCCCTTGGCGGTCTTGCTGTGACGGTAGTCGAATGTTAGGACGCTAGCTTTTAGATGTCCCCGGCCTGTGCCGGGGACATCTTCTTTTAATGGGAAATGCCCGGCTGCTTTTCCTTCGGTACGTGCGTGCCTATAAGCTATTGGCATGGAACACACTTGGACCGTCACAGCCGATACCGTCTTTCATGCGGACAATATGGACGTGCTGGGCCATCTGCCCTCCGAGTCTTTCCAACTCATCTACATAGATCCCCCATTCAATACTGGCAAGGTGCAAAAACGCCAGTCTCTAAAGACCGTCGCGGCAGAAGATGGTGGGCGCATCGGTTTCAAGGGGCAAAGCTATAAGGAAGTGCGCGGCAGGATCTATTCCTACAACGATTCCTTTGCGGACTACTGGGAGTTCCTCTACCCCAGGCTGCAGGAAGCCTGGCGGCTATTAAAACCCTCCGGCACCCTGTATCTTCACCTAGATTTTCGGGAAGTCCACTACGCAAAAGTGCTGTTGGATGCCCTCTTTGGGCGCTCCTGCTTCCTGAACGAAATTATTTGGGCTTACGACTACGGTGCCCGTGCTAAACGAAAGTGGCCGGCCAAGCACGACAACATTTTGGTGTACGTAAAAGACCCAACGGCCTACTATTTCAACAATGCCGAGGTCGACCGCGAACCTTACATGGCTCCCGGCCTGGTTACCCCGGAAAAGCGCGAGCGCGGCAAACTCCCCACCGACGTGTGGTGGCATACGATCGTGTCCCCTACTGGCAAAGAGAAAACTGGCTATGCCACCCAAAAGCCCTTGGGGGTACTTCGGCGGATAGTGGCGGCCTCTTCGGCAAAGGACGATTGGGTGCTGGATTTCTTCGCCGGCTCGGGTACAACAGGGGCTGCAGCCAGCGAACTGGGACGCCATTTCGTACTGGTCGACCAAAACCCGGCTGCCATAGAAACGATGCAGACCAGGTTTGCGGACCAGCAGGTAGATTTCCGCTAGCTGCGGGGAAGCACATCCCCCCAACGCCCGGTCAGGAATTCATCTGCCCAAAGGCCCATCTGCGTTGCGCCGGCTAGGTAGCTTCCCAACTGGTGCACCTTATCTGTGCTGGCAAACGCCTCAAAAGACATGGGATGGTTGAGCATCGTGCGGATTGACCGGTACTTAGAGAGCGCCTTGTCGGCTCCTACCAGCCGCATACCTGCCAATAGCCTAGCCTTTAGCGAGGCGTTCATTTGTGTGGACCTTGGGGCAAACAGCCCCATCTCTTTGCCCGTTATCTGATAGTAGATATCGGCAGTAAAACGCGCATACCACGCTCTGGTTGCAGTCAGTGCTTCGCTGCCAGCTAGCCACGCCTGCCACATGGGAAGGTCAAGCATCGGCAGCGCCCAGCTGTAGCCGAAGAACTCATAGCCACACATGGAATTGTTGATGTATTTTGCCTGCCGCTCGATCAGGTTGAACCATTCCAAATATGCCTGCAAATCCCGGTTGGCGTGGCCGAGGCCTACCTGGCTGGCGACTGCGCGGACAGATTCCAGCCAGAGCGGGTTCGCGCATACACTTCTAGCCCTCCCCTGCTGGGAGGCGTGATGGCTAGCCAAGATTAGATTCAGCTCCTGGCCGCTAGGACGATGCTCAAGGATCTGTTCATCGTGCATGTTTCCCACGATGGTATGCCCGGGCAAGAAGACGGCATCAGGGGCGACCAGTTCCTGCTCGCGCATCTGGGTCAGGGCAAAGAAGTCCTGCACGTGCGGCAGCGACGTTCCCTTCCACGTCTGCGCGACGAAGCGGTGTCCTTCTTCCGAATGCCATGCCTGCTGCACCTCTTCCACCGGCATGGGCACATATATCCATGGCAGCCCTAGATCATCGGCTACCGCCTTCGATATGCCACTTTCTGGGGAGTTTTCCTTACCATAGGTGAAGGTGAGGATATTGGCAGCACCAAGCTTTTTTAGCAACGCTGCCATAAGCCTAGAATCCAGCCCACCGGAAAGTGGCACCACCAACTGCCGGGAACCAGCCTGGTCCAATACTCGCTGCAGCGAGGTGGTCAGCGCCTCTTCAAAGAGTGCGTGGTATTCGCCCTCGTCAGTGATCGGTTCTGGATCGAAGGCGTAGGTGAAGTACGGGCTGACGCGACGCTCTCCGTTCTCTTCTAAGGTCACCTTGGTGCCCGCTTGCAAGGAATACACCCCGTCTAGCAAAGTGCGATCGGCGAGCACAAACGCCATGTGCGCAAACAGCTGCGCGTCCGCCCTACTCAGGTGCCACAGGTTTCGGCTCCGAAATAGCTCTACATCGTCAGTAATGATCCACTTGCGCCCATCCCAGGCGTATAGAAGCGGATGCGAACGCACTCTGTCGCTGGCCACCACGAGCTTGTCCGCACGCCGATCTACTACCATCCACTGCCCGGCAATAGCGGAAAGCGCCTCGTCCGTCAGGTCGCCGCGAAGGAGTTTAAGAGTTTCAGCCGAGGTCGATAGCGGAGTCCACAAATGTAATTTTCCACTTTCGTCACTAACCCAATTCCCGCTAGTTAACGCCAATTCATAGCCCATTTTCCCTCACTGGCTGCATTGTAGAAGTGATATCTGCGTGTATTCTATCCTTCGCCGCAGTGGGGGAATGAAAACTGGCTGGTATAAACTAGTCCAGAACTAGGCAGAAGGAAAGGGCGCCCCAATGAATTTCCGCGAGCGCACTGCAAAATGGGTACAGATTCAAAAAAAGAAGAGTCCCATTCTTGCCGCTATCCTTACTCTGATGTCCGGCACCATGTTGTCGCAGGTTGTAACCTTCATCTTCCAGATCTTTATTAACCGGATCTATACCGACTATGAAAAGGGCCTATTCGGAATCTACGGCACAATCACTACTTTTGTGATCGCCGTGGCTGCCTTGCGTTTCGATATCACCTTAATACTGCCGAAAGACAATGTTTCTGCAAGAGTGCTTAAGAAACTTGCTACGCGATCTATCGTAGTTAGTTCCTTACTTACTTCCCTATTCTGCATTGTCTTTTCGAAGGCGCTAACGGATCACTATCACCATTCCCCTGAGCTAGCTAAATGGCTTATGGTAAGTGGCATTACCGTGTTCTTGCTAGCCGAAATAACCAATATCCAATATTGGCTTACGCGCCAGGAGCGCTTCGGAGAGCTGGCCTCTAACAGGGTGCTACAGACCGTCTCTATCGTAGTTTTGCAGCTTGTCATGGGGTTGGTGCTACACGGGTCTTTGACCGGCTTGGTAATTGGCACAATGGCCGGCCAGCTTATTGCATTCATCGCCATCCACATTCGCACTCCGGAGCTGCGCCGCCCGCTTCCCGAAGACGCGCCCTCGATGCGCTCGATGTTAGTGCGCTACAAGAACATGCCTCTGCTAAACGGCCCGAACGTGCTTGTCGATTCGATTAGGAACATGGGCATCAACCTGCTCATCGGCTCCGTTGCGGTTGCCGCGTTGGGCCAGTTCCAGCTGGCCTGGGCAATCATGCAGGTGCCAATTGCGCTCATCGCTGGGTCAGTCTCGCAGGTCTTCCTGAAAAAGTTGGCGGTGACCGAACCCGGCAAGATGCGCACCCTAGTACGTTTTACGCTGGTCCGGGCCGCGATGGTGGCGGTAGTGCCTTTCGCCGCCCTCTTCGTGGTAGCCCCCTGGCTGTTCCCGTTCCTATTTGGCGCGCAGTGGGATCAGGCGGGCTACTTCGCCCAGGCGCTCACGCCTTGGCTCTACATGACGGTGCTGACTTCGCCCATTTCTAACATCTTTGTGGTCACCGAGAACCAGAAACAAATGCTGGTATTCGCCATTTTCTACTGCGTGGTGCCGCTAGCGTGGCTCTGGTTCTCACCGCTAGCTCTGCTGCCGTCTATATTTGTCTTGGGCGCCCTGATGGCATTCTTACTGGTCGTACAGCTGGTTATGGCCTGGTGCTGCGCCGCCCGCTACGACAAGCGCGCCTAGCCGAGCGCCTCTTTGTAGAGGGCGAGGTTCGCCCTGGTAAAAGCGGCTTCGCTGAAACGTTCGTGGGCGTGGGAGCGAATCTGCTGCCGGTCGAACCTGCCGGCCTCGGCCACTTGCACCATGGCGTGCGCGAGTGCCTCCGCGTTGTCGATAGGCACGGTTATCCCTGCCTCCGGTGGCACCATGAACTTGCCCGCCCAGGTGCGCGTGGCAATGCATGGCAGGCCGCAAGCTTGTGCCTCAGCCAGAACTGTGCCGCCGGCCTCCACAGCACTGGCAAGCACGAAGGCGTCAGCGCTACCCATCAGCGCAAATACCTGGTCGCGCTCTACGGCACCTAGGAACTCCACCGCGGCGTCCACGCCCAGGGTCCGGGCGTAATCCTGTAGCTGGTCGATTTCGCCGGGCTGCCCCTTGCCGCCAATCCGCAGGCGAAGTTCCGGCAGTTGCTCGCGCGCTTTCGCAAAGGTTGAAAGAAGCAGCTTGGGCCTTTTGTTTTCGCCCAAGTGGGAAACGTGCAAGAGGGTGAAGCCCTCCCCCGATTGCATGGGGGCATCAAAAGCTTCCTGCGGCACGGGCAGGGCAATGACCTGCCACGGAGCAGTGCGGTAGTACTCTGCCAACACGTCGGCAAAGGGCTGGGACACCGTCGCCCGCGCACCGGCCGCCCGCACCTCTTTGTAGATATGTTTGCCGCGCCCTACCCGCACATTCCGGTTGGTCGAGGACGGGCGATGCTCGGTGAGGCAGTAAGGAACCGCCCACTTGCGGGAGGCGCTAGCGGCAATGGTAATAGCCGGGTACACCGAGTGCGCATGGACTATGTCCGGCACGCCTTCCAATCGCTCATACTCACGCAATGCCCGCTGACACTGGACTTTGAACATCGCGGATTCTAGCGGCAGCCGCTCGTGAGGCATGCCTGCAACGGCTCCCCGGATGACCCGAATTCCGTCCTCGATAGTTGGCCGCAGCGTCAGGTCGACCTCCCACGGCTTAACCGCGTCCAGAGCCAGCACCCCAACCTTCATTCCGGCTGCCCGCAGCATGGCCACCTGTTCCCGGAAGAAAGAGCCGTTGAAGGGGCTCTTTTCGTTCGGATACCAAGAAGGAACCCACAATACGTGCAACCGTTTCTGCATGCTCTTGTCCTACCTTTGCTCGGCGAGCAGTACCTGCGCCACCTTTTCGGCAGCGGCGCCATCCCCATATGGGTGAGCCAATTCTGCCGGCGGTTCGGCAGGTAGTTCCCGCTGCGCTGCCCGCACTAGTTCTTCGCCCGGCTCTACCAGGACGTTCCATCCCAGCTTTACCGTCTCGACCCATTCCGTTTGGGGGCGAACAGTAGTACAGGGCATCCTGAGCATGAATGCTTCCTTCTGCAACCCACCCGAATCCGTGAGCACTCCCCTAGCGTGTAGCGCCGAAGCTATTAGCTCTGGGTAGGCAAGGGGCTTATGCAAGGCCAGGTTGCCTCCAATGCCATACAGGTCAATCCCGTGCTCCTCGCACTTTGCGACGAGTCGCGGATGAGCCAGCAGCACCACCTTGTGGGACACCTGGGACAGGGAAGTCAGAATGGCTCGCAACCTTGCCGGATCGTCCGTGTTTTCCGCACGATGAATAGTTGCGAGCGAATACGACTTTTCCGCTATTGCAAACTCCTGCATCACGGGCGAGGGCGAGCCTGCTACCTGGTCGCGCACTTGCAGGAGAATGTCGCCCATCACGTCGCCGACGATACGCGTCCTATCTGCCAGTCCTTCTTCCTTTAGGTGCGCGGCGCCCTCGGCGGTCGGGGTAAGCAGGAGGTCGGCCGCGTGGTCGGTCATTATCCGATTTATTTCCTCGGGCATAGCGCGGTTGTAAGAACGCAGCCCGGCCTCTAAGTGAGCAACCTTGTAGTGCAGTTTTACAGCACTTAGCGCACCAGCCAGGGTGGAATTTGTATCACCGTAAACTAGCACCCAATCCGGCTTCAGTCTTGCATATGCGTCATCCATTGCAGCAAGGATGCGCCCAGTTTGCACCCCATGAGAACCAGAACCAACTCCCAGATGAATATCCGGAGCCGGGATATTTAAATCGGCAAAGAATACGTCGGAAAGCATCGGATCATAATGCTGTCCTGTATGAATTATTTGATGTTCTATTCCCGCCTTAGCGAAGGCGTGAGCAATGGGCGCAAGCTTCACGAACTGCGGCCTTGCCCCTACAACTGAAACAACTCGCATAATCACATAATACAATGCTCCTCAGTACTTACTTATTGACTGTTTTTAACACCCAAATAGGTATAATTCACCTGTTGCAATTACTATATTAATTTTCCATTCAAAGAGGTTTATTTTGAGCGCATCGATGATATTCCACGCTCCATACCCCATGGAGCTTAACCCAACTTCAGCATCCAGATTGCGCCCTCTGCGAATGCGTGAAGCTTTCAAGCAAATAGGCTATGACGTGGTAGATCTTTCCGGCAGCACCCCACAACGGAAAGCCAGCATGAAGCACCTAAAGGAGCTATTGAGATCAGGAAAAAAGCCGGACTTTTTATATAGCGAAAATTCTACACAACCGAATGTTTTTTCCACAACGATTCGGGACGGCTTCGCCCCCACATTGGACACCCGCATAATGCGGATGGCCAATAACTCGAAAATCCCGGTCGGAATGTTTTATCGAGATATTTATTGGAAATTCTCATCAGAAAAAAACGGCCTGCTCGCCCGGCTATCCCCTACCTTCCACAAGCTAGACATGAAAGGGTACTTGAAAGCACACACGCATTTCTTCCTGCCCTCAGAGCAAATGGCGGAGTACCTGGATCTGCCGGAAAAAACTAGCTATTCCGCGCTGCCTCCGGCCGGGGACTCCAACCAAGTCTTACCGTTGCCAGACTCCGCTCTGACACTCTTCTATGTAGGCGGTATCGGCGCACACTACAAGCTGAATGCATTCATAGATGCGGCAAGGTCGATACCGCAAATTCGGGTAAATCTTGTCACCAGAAAGAAGCAATGGGACGAAGCCATAGCTTCCTACCCCACCTTCCAGTCGCCCCAAATTCATCCATATCACCTAAACGCCAACGAGCTAGATGATCTTTACGCACAAAGCCACATTGGAGTGTTGGCGGTTGAGCCTTCGGACTATCGCCGCTTCGCAGTGCCTCTAAAGCTCTTCGAGTACCTTTCCAGGGGCCGACCGATCCTGGTGACGGAGGGAACCGAAGCTGCCCGGATAGTTAGTAGTTTTAATGCCGGCTGGGTTGTCCCGTACACGGCGGAGGCTATTGCCGCTACTTTGCGGCGGTTGCAGGGTAATCGTGCCGAGGTTCAAGCCAAGGCAGCCAACGCGGTCTCGGCTGCGAAGGTAAATACCTGGGCTGACCGGGCTCGCACGGTAGCCGATACGCTAACCGGGAAGAGTAAGTAGATGCGCGTCGCCTACACCGTGGGCATCAGTAAGTGCCCTCCGACTTACTTCACTGTCCAGCACGCGGAGTTGATGGACAATGATGCTGCTCTATTTGGGTTGGTACTCGAAAAACACGACGCTTCGATTTCTATCCCATTCAAGGCGGCTGTTCCATCGATAGGTGGGCGTCTTCCTTTCCGAATGCGCGAATATTTAGAGCCCGCCTTTTTGCCTCATCTTTCCAACATGATTCGAAGGTGGCACCCAGATATCATCCACCAGCACTTCGGGGTGTGGTCTCGGCCTGCTGCCAGAGCCGCCCGGAAGTCTGGCATCCCTATGGTGGTAACCCTGCACGGTTTTGATGTTTTCCTGCGGTTAGCCCCACCTAGCACCCTTATGCAAAGGTGGCACCACCTGAACTTCGATACGGCCACTTCCACTGCCGCTAAGGTATTGCCGGTCAGTAAGTTCCTAGCTGACAAGGCTGCCCAGGCCGGCGTGAAAAAGAAGAAGATTCACGTCCACTACCAGGGCATCAACACGGATTTCTTCACCCCGCCCTCACAACCTGTTGAAAATGAAGTTCCCACTATTTTGCACGTGGGCGCCATCAGCGAGGCAAAAGGCATCCCCCGCCTACTTGCGGCATCGGCACTTATCGAGGACGAATTCCCCCACCAATTACAGCTGGTGGGGGCCGGCCCACTGGTTGGCTTCGTGAAGGACTTTGCCCGTTCTCACCCCCAAGTGCACTACCTGGGCAGCCAGAGTCGCCTCGGCGTGCGCGAGGCCATGCGGGCGGCAGATATTTTCGTCCTCGCAACCGAAAAGAATGGTAATCGGGAGGAAGCAGCAGGACTAGTGACGCTGGAGGCGCAAGCCTGCGCTACTCCCGTACTTGTGAACCGATCCGGGGGTGCCCCAGAGATGCTGGTAGATGGCGAAACAGGCCTCACCGCGCAACGGGGCAACGCTTCTGACATGGCAGCGCAGCTACGGGTGCTGCTGTCTATGAGCGCTGCCGAGCGGGCAGACATGGGCACCCGAGGGCGGAACTTCGTAGTAACAGAACGCAGCCTCGCCCGTTCGTGCGCGCAGCTCGAAGAGATCTACCAGGCCCTTACTGCAAACTAGAGAGTTGCCCCTGAAAGGTTCATCTGCAGCAGGTACACGTCATCACGCAAGGCATTTGCTATTTGGTCGGTGATGCGGCCTTCCTCGCGCAGCTCCCCGACGTAGCCCAGGCGCAGCCGCAGGGCCTCTGCTTCTAAAGCTTCCATCGAAGCCGACAGCTCCTGCTTTTGCTTTGTGCGGTCTCCGTCCATCGGCCGGCGCTGCGTACGCATCTGGTATGCCTCTAGGCGTTCCCTGAGCAGGTCTGCCAGTTCTTGATGTTCCCCTACCAGGTGGGCTGCGGCCTCGTCCCCGTTAGCTTTGCGCTCGGCCAGTTCAGCCAGAGTTTTCTTTTCCAGCAATACCCGGGCAGCCAGGATTTGATGCGGATCTATCTGCTCACTTCCGGCGCGGTTTCGCCGCTGGAAGCCAAGTAGCAAACGCTGGAACAGGCGCGGCAGCGTTTTTAGCAGCCTGCGTTTTGTTTTGCCCCGGCGAATTAGCCCTTCCTTCGTGCGCGACAGGATCATCTGCAACTGCCTAAATGTTGCTTCGGTGATCTTTTCTTCTTCCCGCAAGGCGGCGGCATGATTCAGCTGGCCAGTGACAACTTGGAGCCGGGCCTGGCGAATCTGCTCGGCGTAGGTGCCGGCCTCTTCCAATTCCCTAATTTCGCGATTGTACCGCCTGGTCAGCGCCGCAACAGCGAGGGGCGCAGAGGTGCCGTGCCTACTGCGCAACGCACTGATGGTGCGGCGAAGCACTTCCGCCTCTCCCCAGCGCATTCGCGATTCTTCTTTCGCATCCCCCTTCTTCGGGGACAGCACCGGTAGCAGAAAATTCGCTAGCAGCAAGGTAACCAGAATGATCCCAGAGGCTAGAAAGATTAGTTCGTCCCTAGCCGGAAACGGTTTGGCGTTAGAGGCCATTTGGGGCAGCGTGAACATGATCGACAGCGTCACGGCCCCCTTAGGGCCTGCAAGCGTTGTGGTGGCAGCCTTGCGCAGCGGAACGCGCCATGTTCGCCCTCGGAGTGCTTCCATCACGTAAATCCACACGAAACGCAGGACGATGAGGGCGAAGGACAACAAGAAGACGAGCCCCACCATGGTCAGGCCACTTCCTTCGCGGCGCCATGAACTACGCATGACCGAGGGGAATTGGGTGCCCAGCAAGACGAACACAACCCCGTTCAGCACGAAAGTGAGCACTTCCCACACCGAGGACGACACCAGCCTAACCCTGGCGGAGTAAGAGGTGCCTACCCGCGGGGTGAATAACGTGGTGGTAAGCCCTGCGGCAACTACCGCCAGGATGCCGCTCACGTGCAAAGATTCGGCCAGCAGGTAGATCACGAAGGGGCTGAGCAGTTCGAAGGTCACGTGGAAAACGGTAGATTCAAGCCCGATCAGACGGACTATCCCCAATAGGATCAGCGAGACAATTCCCAGCACTATGCCGATTCCCAACCCGCCTAGGAAAGTCTTCGCGAAGGCGCTAGAGGCGTCCGCCACCGAAAAGAGACCGGTTACCGCGGCGGCCACCGCGAATTGGAAAGACACGATTCCAGAGGCGTCGTTGATCAGTGCCTCGCCCGAAAGGAGCGCGTTCTGCCTTTCGTCCAGTGCCACTGAGGGAGACAGCGCCGAGGTGGCAACCGCATCGGTGGGCCCAAGCGCGGCCCCCAACGCGAAGGCTGCCGCCAAGGGGACCGAGGGCGAGGCCCAGTGCAGCAGGAATCCCACCGCCAGTACGGAGGCGAAGACCAGGGCGATCGCAAGTGACAAGATGCCGCCCATGTTCTTTGCTAAAGCCCTTTTCGAAACATGCTTCGATTCGTCGAATAGTAGCGGCGCAATAAACAGGACCAAGAACAGGTCGGGGTCCAGCCCCAAGCTAAGCGGTTGGGAAAGGAAAAGTGCCCCCACTGCGCCTAGGACGATCTGTACTAGCGGCAAAGCTAGTCGGGGCAGGAACTGATCGAACACGGACGATAGCAACACGATGGTTGCGAGCAGGATAACGAAATGGAGAGTCTGCACGTTGTTCCTTCCAGGTAGCCACCCAGATTCTACTCAGACAGGACGGCACATTCACTCTAGGATGGAATGGAGCAGCGTTAGGAGAATCATGGACAAGCTGATCACCGTCGAAGAACACATCACTTACGAGGACATCTTCGCCAAGGTACGCGAGTTGGATCCTGCCCGTCCCAAGCGGATGGACCCGGAACTGCAAGAATTCCTTGGCGGCTATTTCGAGGGTGTGCAAGGCTGGGATTCGCTGACCGGCCGCCGTCTAGAACTGATGGATGAAGAGGGCGTGGACGTCCAAGTCGTCTCGCACGGGCACGGCTCTCCCGGCCAGCTAGCCCACCCCGCCGCAGTGGACATGTGTAAGGAGGTAAACGACCGGCTTGCAAAGATGATCAGCGAGGTACCCGACCGGTTTGCAGGTTTTGCCACGCTGCCTCTTATCGATCCCGCGGCCGCAGTAGACGAATTGCACCGCTGCGTTAGCGAACTGGGATTCCACGGTTCCCTAGTATTAGGGCGCTACCAGGACCTGTTCTTAGATCACCCGCGATTTAGGCCCATCTTGAAGGCACACGCGGAGCTGAACGTCCCCCTGTACATTCACCCCGGCCCGATCATGGATTCGGTGGCGAACGCCTACTATTCGGGCGGCACCTGGCCCGCCAAGGTCGACTACATGCTTGCCTCTTCCGGCTTTGGCTGGCACGTGGACGCGGGGGTACAGGTACTGCGCCTTATCGCCGCCGGCGTGTTTGACGAACTGCCTAACCTCAGGATCCTCTCGGGGCACTGGGGCGAAACCCTTCCCGCCTACCTGGAGCGGTTCGACGACCAGATCGGGATTGCTGCCACCTACCTAGAGCGCCCCTTCTCGCAGACCTACCGCGAGCAAGTGTGGATTACGCCCTCGGGAATACTGACGCCTGCGCAACTAAATCTGGCTATTGCCCAAGTAGGTGCCGACCACATTCTGTGGAGCGAAGACATCCCCTACATCAAGTGCAAGAACATTCGCACTTTCCTCGATGAGGCGGACCTCAATGAGGGCGATCGGGAAAAGATTGCCCACCGCAACGCCGAGACGCTTTTGGGACTGTGACCTAGAAGCGGTCCGGGCATCTTGTTAGCGTTATAGACGAGCCTTAGAAAGGATCGACATGAGTGAACTGACTGGAAAGAAGATCGCCGTCATCGCTACTGACGGTTTTGAAGATTCCGAGCTGACCTCCCCCGCACAGGCCGTAAAAGAGGCCGGCGCCGAGGTTGTCGTTCTAGCTCCCGAAGCGGGCCAGATCGAAGGCAAGAAGGGCACCAAGGTAGACGTGGACGCCACCACCGCAGACTCGGTGGAAGCAAGCTTCGACGGCATTATTCTGCCCGGCGGCACCACTAACGCCGACCACATTCGCATGGACGAAGCCGCCGTCACAATTGTGAAGAAGCACGTCGAGGCCGGCATGCCGCTCGGAGCTATCTGCCACGGCGCGTGGATCCTGACCGATGCCGAAGTGCTAGAAGAGCGCACTCTCACCTCCTACCCGTCTCTAAAGACCGACCTGATCAACGCAGGTGCCATTTGGACTGACCAGGAGGTGGTCTGCGACCAGGGTCTAGTTTCCTCCAGGACTCCAGATGATCTGCCCGCTTTCAACGCCAAGCTGGTAGAAGAGTTTGCCGAGGGCAAGCACTGAGCAATCGTTTTTCCGGTGGCTGGGGAGAAATTCCCCAGCCACCTTTTTGTAATTTGCCCAGCGAAGGTCCAGGTAAGTATCGTGACAGGTGGAAGGGGGCAAATGCTCAACCTAACTCCAAGACGGCGACGAATCGTTTATTCGCTCAGTTACGAGGTCATAGCCGTCTTTGCAACTGCCGCCTTCCTTTTAGTTTTCAACTTCGGCGCCTCCGGCTCCTTACTGATGGGCGTCATTTCTTCGACCGTAGCAGTCATCTGGAATTTCCTGTGGAATCTGCTTTTAGAAACGTGGGAAGAGCGTACAGATGCCGGCCCGCGCACCCCCCTGCGCCGCGCGGTCCAGGCCATAGGTTTCGAGGGCGGACTGGCACTGTGGCTTACCCCCATCGAGGCCTGGATACTGAACGTTTCCCTGCTAACGGCTCTGGCCTTAGAGGCCGGACAACTAGTCTTCTTCCTGTTCTACACCTACGCCTTCTCTTGGGTATTCGACCACTACGTGTGTGCCCCGCCGGTGGAACAGAAAGCCTCCGCAAGTATTCACTGAACCCCTTAGCGCCACCGGCAGGCGGAAAAAGAGCGGCGCCCTCGGCAGCGCGGCGGCGTACAAATCTGCTCCCACTCAAAGGGGCCGGAACCAGGGCAGGTAGGCTTGAACCATGCCAATTGTCCTGTCTACCTGTGTTGCCCGCCCTCATGACAATCCCGCAAGGAAGGGTTCCCGCACCGGAATCGAGAAGCTACCGCGCCAGAGCATAGACGTGTTTGCGCCCGGCCCAAATTACGGGGATGGTTCCGGAGTTACCGGCGATTTTATTGGCGATGACAAGCATCATGGCGGCGCCGATAAAGCTGTCTACGCCTACGCGCGCGAAGAGTTGGACTTTTGGGGAAGGCGCCTCGGCCGGACGCTGCCCGACGGATACTTCGGGGAAAACCTGACCACCGAAGGCATCTGCTGGGCCCGCGCGATAATCAACCAAAAACTGCGGGTGGGATCCGCCCTTTTGCAGGTGTCGGTGCCGCGCACGCCCTGCCGCACTTTCGCGGTATGGCTCAACGAGCGCGGCTGGGTGAAAACCTTTACCGAACGCGGCGACTGTGGCTGCTACTTCCGTGTCCTAACGGCGGGCACAATCTGCCCCGGAGATCAGATCCATTTCGAGCCCTCCCCTACCCATGGCATTACAATGGGGCAAGCATTCGCAGCAAAAATGGGCAACAAAGAGGCCGCAGCGAAAGTGGTTGCCGCCGCCTGCCTGCCAGCACACCACCACAATAAGCTGGTAAAACTGCTGGGCTAGATAAACTTAGGGCGCGAGCAGGAAAAACTGCCCGCGCCCACCGGTAAAAAATCTTAGACGTTGAACTTGAAGTCTACGGAGTGTCGTCGATAAATAACTATTCGATGCGCAAAGTACAACGAAATACCGCTAGAAACAGACAACATATGGGGGTGCACAGAAACACATATAGGTTCTGCGGAAAACCTATAGGGTGCGTCGCTAAGAACCGCTGTGCGCGAAAAACATAAAGGGTTTACGGACCCGGTCCCAGACCCCTCAATACTCTGAGCCGGAAGAATGGAAAGTGGAAGGTTGATGTATCCCCACTATTTATTTTTTCCGTTTTTCGGAGTACATCGGGAGCTACAACTGCGGACCAGCTCTGTGTGAACTAGATGAGAAGGCGCAGCAGCGAATCATCGACGCTGGACAGTTGGTGCTGCGGGCACGCGAGCGGCACCCCCAGCGGTCACTCGCGGAGCACTACAACCCGTTATCGATGGACCCAATTCTGCTCAAGGCCCACAACAACTTGGACCGGGAAGTCGATAAGGCTTTCGATGTGGCACGCAAACTCACCAACGAGCGCCAGCGCCAGGAGCTACTGTTCGCCAGCTACGGGGAGTTGGCGAGGGGCTATGTCTCCTCGCTTTCATCAAAATCGAAACCACCAGCAGGGTCGTTCCCCGTGCGGGTGATTTTGATCGGTCCCGCTGCTGGGTGTAGAACCCTGTCGCTGGCAACGCCGGGAACTATGACTGTGCCCGACGAGAACACGTCACTGCCATAACGCGGCTCACGGTAGACGAACATGGGTCGTTCACTACTACTGGTGGATTTCGGTTTTGGTGGTGGGGGGATTACCGCCGCCGGCCTCGATTTTTCCGTTGAGGAGGGCGTTGACTACTTCCCGATTGTGAAATGGGCCGATGGCGCGGTGAAGAGGAACCAGTCACCTGGAAGAGATCGATCCAGTCGCTGGTGTGCAATCTGGGAGGTAGGGTTGCGGGGTCGATTCCTCGCGAGCGCAACCATGATTGTGTCTCTGAACGTGATGAAAACAACCCTGCCCTTCGGAGAATTTCCCCTATCCCGCGTCCCCGGGCGGTGAAAACGGTGTGCACCATCGCCTGAAAGGCTTTGCGTTGCTCTATCGGGATCTTCGGGTCACCCACCCGGCGGATCACTAAGATCCCCCCGTCAACGTTTGGCTGTGGCCGGAAAGCAGACCTTGGTACTCGGGAACCAAGGTGAAACGTGAACCATGGGGACCACTGAGCTGTCATCATCGTGCTTGCACCTACCCCGGCCCGGCGGCGAGCGACTTCCCACTGCATGAGGAGTACAGCGGCAGTCCATGCCGGCGCATGCAACAACTTTCGAAGAATGGCAGTGGTGAGGTGAAAGGGAATGTTTCCCACAATGACGCAGGGAGTGGCGGGTAACGGGAAGTTGAGGAAATCATCATGGACCACTTCGACCGACGCCGAGGCGGTCTTTTTTGTGAGTTTGGCAGCTAGTTTTGCGTCTACCTCAACTGCCGTTATTGCCCTCCCCAAGTGGGATATCGGGTGAGTGAGGGCACCGCTTCCTGGCCCGATCTCAATGATGGGGCCGGAGGTTTGTTTTACAAGATCGACGATGGAGTTGATGATCTTGTGGTCTGTGAGAAAATTTTGGCCATGTTCGTGACGGCCGTATCCGTATGTAGACATCAGGTGTGCTCCGTGGAGTTGAAACGGAGCCGGGCATGGCAAATGGCCGCCCGGCTAAAGGACCGGAGCGGTTTCTAACCTGCGGGAGGGAGAAAACCGCCTTAGCGGCTGGTGAGCGGCCGCATGAAAACGGAACCTGAAATCAACATGGGCCTATCGTATCCAATTAATTTCGCAGGGTCCAATACGGTGAGAAAGAAGACAACCGCACCGCAACAGTGCAAGACCTCTCTGGATTGGAATTTAATTGAACATGGGTTTGGGGTACGACGCGCCCTACTCGGAGTGGCACGGACACTACGGCTGCGCGCCCACACACAACAGTAAAGAGCTCGGCAATGCACAGACACGTAACGAGAGCGCCACAAATGTATGTACGTTTAAGTTACAGCATCGACACTGACGCTCCACATGGAGGGACGGCCGCAGCCCTGCAGCAAGCACACGGCAGGGTGTCTGCTTCGGGCGACGTGAAATTACGCAGAAAAATACGAAACACATCACCGCAGGTCACGGTAGGTATTTGCGGGTCATTTCGTAATCTCGTAAACGAAAAGAACAAAACTACGAAACACAAAAACATACGTTGAGCAGCGTAAATGGTTTTCGTTTCGTAATTTTTCCACTTTTTGAAGAAAATCTAAATAAGAAGAGACACCTTGATTGCGATTGTGTCCCGTGTCACATAGCTGCAACCCCTGCAGCGTGCCCTCAACGAGGACGCTCTGTGTCGTAGACATGTGCCTGCAATGCGTGTCTGTGTCTCTCTCTTAAAAGGTTTGGGTCGAAATACCGCAAAATTACGAAACACCGCCGAAATGTGACGTGTCTATGCAGGTCACAGCGTTATCGCGTGTTTCGTAGTTTTGTTCTTTTCGTTTGCGGAAATCACGAAACCGCAGGTAGAGCGTTTCGTAATTTTTTCGTATTTTGATCGGCAAATTACGAAACGAGGTCAAAACTACGAAACGAGCACACTATAGACGTGTCACAGGTCACAAAAAGGCGCGCCCCTTGCGTGTCACCATGCCGCCACACAACAGCTGCCCCACCACAACACCCCAGCCGTGCCACGTGGCGTGTAGAAACGTGCTCGGTTCGATTCGTAAAGATTAGGTCGCAGGCTATTGTGCGCGACGCATAAGTTCCGTACGATGGCCCCCAGACCGTATGTGGCGTTTTAATTCGTTTTTGGTTTAGCCAGCCGCATACGGGGGATAACCCCGAGGATAATTCATAAAGAGACAGCCTCTCGACCGTGATAGGCGCGGTTCCTCCGACGAGATAGACCGGTCGGCAACGGCATTGCCAACCACAAAAGCGGTCAGGTAGGGAGTAAGCGCTCCCGTAAAGCGATGGGACGGCAGACCACCGTTCTAGCGAGTCGAGCACGGCACTCCAAGCCGCCTGAATAGCAAGCCGGTAAAGCACCCCGCTCCGGGACAGATCAATCTGCCCAGGAGCGTTTTTCTATGTCCGAAAAGGACACGACTACCGCCGTCGCGCCACGCTTTTACACGCTGCAGGAACTCGCCGATCTCGGCGTCGGCTCCGAGTCCACGTTGCGAAAAGCTATTAAAGAGGGCCGTCTTTCATTCCACCGTTTCGGCACCGCCTATCGGATTCGCCAAGACGATCTCGACGCCTACCTCGCGGCCGCACGCCGCCCTGCCCCGCAGCTATTCGACGGCTTCGTCGATGCCGTCGTGAATGCAGCGCCCCAACTGACAGATGAGCAGCGCCAGCAGCTCGTCACGGTGCTGGGCGGTGTGAAGCACTAATGCGGACAAACCCGCCTACGACGAGATCCCGCCGCTTAGCTCAGCTAGTCAGGCTGGGTCTTGAACTGAGTGCGAGGGCTGATGGGTGATGGCCGTGCTACTACACACGCGCGCTCCACCGTCGTGCCCCGAGTCCAAATAAACAGTTCATTCAACCAAGGAGAACAAACCATGTCTTTCAGAGACGATTACGCAGCAGCGCTGCGCGATGAGCAGCAAGCAAAAGATACCGTGAACGAGGCGCGCCGTGCACACAAAGCGACAAAGGAGCGCCTTGCGCAGTTGCGCAAGTATGCCGAAGAGTTCGAGGTGAATCTCGACGGTGACAAGTCCGCCAGCACCGAAGGGGACGGTGACAAGTCCGCCAGCACCGAAGGGGACAGCGATACACCTGAGAACGGTGACGGCGACACGCCTGAGAGCACCGAGGGCAGTAAGCCGAAGCGGCATCTAGAAGTTGTACCCGACTAACCCTTTAGCCGTACACGCAATCACCTCATGTGTGTACGGCCACGCGGCGTGACGACGTACAGCCGTCACGTTTGATGTCGCCACACACCCCGCTCGCAAGGGCGGGGTTTTCGCGTGTGTGCGGGTGGCTGCGGCACCGCTACACGTGACACTGTCACGATGCTTGCGCCGGTATCGGCGACGGGGCATATACACGTCTGCCCCGTCGCCTGGATCATCCGCCACATGGCTGGCGGTATGTCGCGCTGCTGTTATGCGCGGTTCTGGCCGGCATAGTCTCGTGTGGATGTGAAATATGCCGAAGACGGGGCCGTGGGTGCAGCAAAGACAGCAGCGTGGACAGAGCAGATTTCAGCAGTATGACTGCTGCTGAATGTGTCACCGCGACGGCAGATGATATGCGGCGTATGCCGCATTATGCCGCGTCGTGAGATACGCCAATATCCATCTCGGCAGGCTTGCCGTGATGGAGCGTTTCGTGATGACCCAAACACGACACATCGATGCTGGCATATCCGAATGTATATCGACGGGATATATCGGATTGTCAGCAGTGTCGTGATACAGAGCATGGGTCATCACACAAGGTGCAGCGCCAGCTGCACTATTGGGCATCTTGACCGGAGCGTAAGCGGAGGGCAAGACAGCACCAGCCAGACCGAGCGAGCGAGGTCTGAGACTGGGGCTGTAAGGGGCGGCGCGCCAGCGCCGGGCACCGGGTTATACGAGCGCCAGCGAGCAGTAATACCCGGTGCAGTGCCTCGGCTATGCCGAGCGCCGGAGCGCAGCGGAGGCGTCGCACCCCCTTATGCCCTTTTCCCCCTTCTACCCCTATAACGACAAACTCATAGGGGTTTTGACACAGAAGGGGGCTGCGACCTGCGTGTTTCGGGTCTTTATGCGGTCTTCGACCCTTACCCGAAACGGCCCGTTGATGCGCGAAGCGCACATGGTGCCTACGCAAAACCTGCAGGTCGCCACGCTGTGCGCACCACATGCGGCGTCAGCCACTGTATGTCGGTCTTAAAGTAAGGGCCGATGACGGGTGGAAACGCCGCTTGCGGCGTCTTCCCGCGTCATCGAGACACCTGCAGCGAGCTTGCGAGCGCAAGGTGTCTAACCGAACGGCAAGACCGACATCGTCTAAGTGGTGCGCACAGCGACACCCTGCACAGCGACACCGCCGTCAGGCGGTCATTGCAGGGTGTTTCAAATCCCGCAGCGAGCTATCCGCCACAAGGCGGTGTTGATGCTGCTGCGGGGGTCAACGACACGGGTCCGAGTAACACACTCCATATCGGCCCGTGCCACAAGCACAGTATCGGTGCAGACGTATCACGCTCGCGGCGGTCATATGCGCGCAAGCGCATGTAACTTACGCCGCCAGCGACGTGTGTTTTGCGAGCGGCAGGCTCGCAGCAGATCCAGCGGCAGCTGTTGATGCAAATGTGTAGCGCCGCGACCCGATAAGGCTGCCCTGTGGCAGCGGCTGTACGGTTCTGTGGCGGCCTCGCACGCCTCGGATGGACGGAGTGCGCGTGCAGAAGAACAGTTTCGAGACGTCGCTGTTCGTCGTGTATCTGCCGAAGTCGATGTGCAAGGAGATCCCCGACTACTACACCAGTGAGGTGGACGGGCGCGAAGTGAAACGTCCGCGCTATGTCGCCCGCGACTACGAGGAAGCAAAGCAGTACCTCGAAGAGTCAATGCGCTGGCTTGCAGAAAACTTCATCCCCGGCGGTATCGACGCAGTCGCTGGCGGTGATATGAACTTTGACGAATCAACGCCACACATCCAGTTCCAGGCGGATACGTTCTCACCGAAGCCCGAAGATCCCGACAAGCTCCGTTGCCGCCCCGGCATCGCGTACAACACTGACACCTCAGTGCGGTACACATCCGGCCCGAAGAAGGGCAAGCAGATCTCGGGTAACCAGAAGTTCATCGACGCGCAACGGGGCCTGCGCGAACACATGCACTCGCTCGGCTATCCGGTGGAACTAGAAGTCTCCGAACGTCATGACGAGTCACTCAACCTCGACCGCTACACCGAGCAACAAGACCGGGAGCGCGATCTCGCCAAGCGCGAGGATGATGTGGAAGTCAAGAAGCGATCCGTGCAGCGCGACATGGACGCAATTGATCGTGACCGCGAGCAGGCTGCTAAGGAACTTGAACAGGCGCAAGAAGCCCGCGAAGCAGCCCAGCGCGTACAGGAGAATGCTGAAGCACAGGCTCGCGAGGTTGCCGAGCGTGTGCTCAAGGAAGCACGCGAGAAGGCCGAGCAAGAAGCCGAAGAGATCCGCAGCGAAGCACGCAAGGATGCTGAGCAGGAGTTGGGCCTGGCCGAAGCGCAAGCAGACGAGCTGCTCGAACGAGCCGAAGAGACTGCGCGGGCCAAGGCGGGCGATATTACAGCCGCAGCTCGCAGCGAAGCAGAGACGATCACTCGCAAGACCGACGAGGCCCGTAAGCAGGCTGAGCGCGACGCCGAGACGATCCGCAGCAAAGCACGAGATGAGGCCACGAGCATCCGCGACGAGGCCACACGCGACGCTGCAGTAACGCGCAAGGATGCCCGCGATGAGGCTGATCAGATCCGCCGCAACGCGCACACGGACGCCGAAGATGAAGCCGCCATCATCATCGAAGAAGCGGTGAAGTCAGGACAACAGTTGGAGCACTTGGATAAGAAGTTCCTGGTGCAAGAACTGCATCGCAGCCCAGAGTTGCTTGAGCGTTACACGCTGTTCAGGCAGTCGCAGACCTCAGGCAAGAAGGGCGGGGCGCAGCAGCGTGCACGCGAGCGCATCGAGAAGCGCCGCCAGCAGCAACAGCAGCGTGATCGTGATGGCGGTATGGAGTTGTAGCACTGCTCTCCCCTGCCCTGTACGGCCTTCTGCGGGCCTAACAGGGGGCCGTCGGCGTCGTAGGTCATTGGCGGCGGGTAAACGGCTGATATTCAGCGAAAATCGAAGAAATCTCGGCTAGGCGGGGCCGGTGTCACTACGTTGCGCAGTGAATTGGCCTGTTGAGTGGCGGAGATAGTGCGCAGCACGTCGGTGTGTACGACGGGGCATGTGCTGCGCAGAAGAGATGTCCGTAGAAGGGCCGACAGAATGTCGTTGTCATTCTGTTGCGTAGTAAAGGTGTCAATAGGATGACAAACCACTTCACTGCCCAATTCACATGTCATTAAAGTGACAGGGCATTTGATTGCGCAGTAAACGTGTCGATGAAATGGGTGCCCAATACACAGTGCAACCTACGTGTTAATGAAATGTCACAGACACTACATAGTGCAGTGAGTTGCGCAGCAGAAACGCCAGTAAAAGCACCGCACCACTGCACCGTAAAACTGCACAAGTGATTCGCAGCAAATTGGCGTGTGAAATGGTTGAAAAAATAACCCCGCAGGTTTCCCTGCGGGGTTTCGTAGTTAGAACGGTACTTCTTCGCCCTCAGCGCCAGCCAGGGCGGCGGTCGCCGCCTCGCCTCCGCGACGGGCAGCGCGAGCAGCGGACTCCTTCTTGGAATCGATCAGCTGCACCGTGTCGATGCGCGCCACCAGCGGGTACTGCTTCACACCGTCCTTGTCGGTGTAGACGTCGGTCTTGAGCGAGTAGCTCACCGCAACGCGATCGCCGGAGCCGATGCAGCCGAACACACCGGGGTTCGCGGCGTCCTGGACGTAGCCGGTCAGCTCCACGATCTCGCTTTCCACCTTGCCGGTGGACTTGTTCTTGAAGGTGTTGCGCGCATAGACGCTGAGCTTCACCGTCGCGCCGCCGTTTGCGTGCTCGAACAGCTTGGGTGCGCGAGCTGCGTTGCCGACGATGGTGCCGTTGTTGAAGGGGTTGGACATGTTGGTTCTCCTTACGTGAGTGGGTGTGATTTGCCGTGCAATTTGGGTACTTAAGCAGCTGCTTTGCTGCTGCGGGGCGGTTGCGCTGTCGTTACAACACTGCCCAGGGCAGCGGTGTGCCTGCCGCCTCTAGGTCGCGCAGTTCTTGTGCTGCGCCCGGATCGGCGTCCTCGCCGTCGATGCCGTCGGCGAGCTGGTAGAGCAGTTCCAGGTCGGTGTGGGTGATGTCGCGCATCACGTGCCTCCTTGTTCGGATTGATGGTCAATCCGTCTGTTGGAGACAGCTCTGCTGTCTAAAGGTCACTCCCCTGCCTCGTTGCGGTGTCTGTCGTCGCAAGCCAAGGCCCCGCGAGAAAAAGAAACCCCGTTGCATTGCTACAACGGGGTGTGTGGTGCTACTCGGCAAACAAGATCGTGCGGGTCTTCTCAGCGCCCTCGCGGACAAGCTCGACCATCCGCTCGCCCTGGCCGATATCGGTCAGCTTCGCCACCAGCGACGGGAAGTTCTCGTCTGGCCCGATCTCGGTGGCTCGCTGCGCAGCCACGCCAGCTAGCCCCGGCTGGCCTGTGGCGTGAGCGAGCACGGCAACAGTGGCGGTGAGCTGCGAGCGCATGCCTGGCCAGCTGGTCGGGACAGCGCGCATAACCTTCTCTATGAACGCAAGGCCCGCCTGCGGGTCATCGAGCAGTGCGGCAAGCAACGTGTCCCGCAAGCGCGGCGTGGTGAAGCATTTCAGCGCAGACCGAACAGCGCGAGCGCTCGGCTGGGTGATCCCTGCCGCCGCCTGCTCATACTCACGCTGCAGCACGTCTGCGAACATGGGCGGGATATACGCCAGCGCGTCTTCGATGATGTCGGCGTGCTCGGCAGCGTCGATGCCGTGGTCAGTGCTGTTCAACCGTGCCTCGATGTCGTCTTTGCTCGGCTCCGGCAGCTCGCCGGTGTGCTCTAGCATCTGCTGCAGCGCCGCTGATGCGGCGACCTCGCCGACAACACCGTGGCGCGGCTCGTCGATGAGCGGATGCTGGTACACAGACCACCAAGCAGCCCCAGTGACGATCTCGGGCACCTGCACCACCCCGAGCAGCGGCGGTAGCGGCGAGGCCCCGCTGGTGAGGTACGTGGCCGTCTCGTCGAAGACCGGCTGCGCAATGTCATCGCTGATCATGTACGCGATAACAGCGTCGAGTTCGAGGTGGTGGACCCACGCTGCGAACCGCTCGCGGCTCTCGGTGAGCTTCTCCACTGCTTCGTCCAGGTCGAACCGTGCGACCGGGCCGAGGCGGACGGTGTCGACGCCCTCGTCGTCGACGAAGAACGCGAGGATCAGCGAGTTGTTCGGGTAGAACCCGAGGATGCCGGGGAGGTTCGCGAGGATCTCGCCGTGGGATGCAAGCGTGTGAGAATGGGTGGACATGGCAGTGCTCCTTTGCACGAATACGGGGTGTATGTGGTCAATCCCGTATTCGGCCCGGCTCTGCCGGTCGCAGGCGTATCCCAGCAGTGCAGCACTCATGTGTGCCGAGCGTCGCTAGCGCAGCCTGATGCCTTCTCGCCGGGTGCGAGCGCTAGCGACGCAGCCTGTGCTTAAGCGTCGGCTTCGATGCGCTTGAGAGCGCGATAGATCGTCGGCCGCGAGACGTTAAAGGTGCGCGCTACAGCGCTGACGGACTTGCCGCCGTCGATAAGCTCCTTGGCCATCTGCGCCTGCTCAGCGCTGAGCTTCGGCTTGGGGCCGGCGACCCTGCCCTGTGCGCGGGCGTGCGCCACGCCCTCACGGGTGCGCTGGACAAGCAGGTCACGCTCCCACTCGGCAAGACTTGCCATGACGTTGATAACCACCTTGTCGGTGGGCTTCGACGTGTCCAGCGCTGGCTCCAACACCTTGACGTTGATGTCACGCTCGGCGAGGTCAGCGATGGTGTTCACGGTGTCCGCGAGGCTGCGGCCGAGCCTGTCCAAGCGCGTGACAACGAGCGTGTCGTCGGGGCGCATGTACGCCAGCGCGTCATCAAGACCAGGCCGTTGCCAGTTGGTGCCGGAGATGGTGTCTGAGTAGATGTGGTCCGGGTCGCAGCCAGAGCCTGAACGCTCAGATGACTTCGAGCCTGACTTCTAGCCTGGAACCGCTGGTAGAAGTAGCTGTATCTGAGGCAATGTCGAAAGAGCCTAAGAGCCTGCACGAGGCAGCAGAAGCCTCTAAGAAGGCTCGCAGCGCTCTGCTCCAGGAGAAGGAGTCCAACGAAAAGCTGCTGGAGGAGATACGCGCAGAACGCAAGCAGTATAACGACGATATGGAAAAGTCGAACACGAACTTTATTAAGGCCTGCATGTCTGCCTCGTGGATTGCAGCCAGTGTTCTCTTCGTTGCTATCGCACTCGTTGCTGTCGGAGCCTTGGGGAACGGGCTGCTAAGTATGCTCGGCATACCCGACGGCGTGTCTGCCTTGTGGGGTCACGTCCAGGAGGCCAACGGCATCGGCCCAACACTGGGCTGGTTGGCGTTAACACTTATCGTCATAGGGGTTCTTATAGCGCTTATGACCTGGATGCTGTCCCAGGCTGCGCCGGGTATTGCTCACTTGGTCGAGGAATACCGTCGCAATCACCCGAGGAAAGAAACGAACCACTAACTAAAACACGTGCACCGTAAAAAGTCAAAAGCCCCACAACACAGCGTAGCGGTTAACCGCTACGCTTCTTTTATGCTCTTCCTATGCCCCAACTTTGCAACAGCACCAATAAACTGGCGCCCCGGTTATAAGTTGGGGCGCCAAGTCGATGTGCTCGAGTCGGGGGATGTTAGTGGCCGGTGCCAAGCCGGCCAGACAGGCGGTTCAGCCGGTCCTGACTGGGACCGTCGAGCCCGATAATGGACACGGTTTTGCCTCTGTCCTGGAACTTCTGCGTAATCGCGTCAAAGGTCGCGACCGTGGAGGCATCCCAGATCTCCGCCTCAGTGAGATCAATAGTGATATGACGGGCAGAATCGGTGTAATCAAAGCGATAAACCAGGTCATTGCTTGATGCCCAAAACAACTGGCCATGCACCCGGTAGGTACGAGTATCAATCTCGCCATCGCCGTCGCCGTCGATCTCGGAGACCTTTTCAATGGAAGCGATATGTGCCATCCGACGGGCGAACATGATCATCGCGGTCACCACACCCAACACCACACCAATGGCCAGGTTGCTGGTGGCTAGGGTGGCAATAATCGTCACGGCCATAACAATGGTCTCAGAGACCGGCATGAGTTTAAGGGTGCGTGGATGCACCGAGTGCCAGTTGATGGTGCCGACCGAGACCATGATCATGATTGCCACCAGCGCAGCCATCGGGATCATGCCAACGATGTCGCCCAGTGCCAGGACCAGGACCAGCAGGAACACACCGGCTAACAGGGTGGATAGGCGGGTACGTGCCCCGGATTCGCGGACGTTGATCATGGTTTGACCGATCATCGCGCAGCCACCCATGCCGCCGAAGAAACCGGAGGCAATATTAGCCACCCCCTGTCCCCAGGATTCACGAGTTTTATCGGAATGAGTGTCGGTGATGTCATCGACGAGCTTGGCGGTCATCAACGATTCCATGAGACCGACCACGGCCATGGCCAGGGCATAAGGCGCGATGATCTGCAGGGTCTCCAACGTCCACGGCACGTTCGGAATAAACAGGGACGGTAAGGTCTCCGGCATCTTGCCCATGTCCGAGACCGTCGGGACAGTCAAACCGGCGGCAATGACCAAACCGGTGAGCACGATAATCGTGACCAGCGGGGCGGGGATCACACTGGTGAGCTTGGGGAAGAAAATCATGATCACCACACCCAAGCCGACGAGTGGGTAGACTATCCAAGGCACATCAATGAGGTGTTCGAGTTGGGCGGTGAAAATCATAATGCCCAGTGCATTGACGAAACCCAGCATCACCGATCGGGGGATAAAACGCTGAAGTTTCGCCACACCGAGGGCGCCGAGCACGATTTGTAGGACACCGCCCAACAGGACGGTGGCGATGAAATAATCCATCCCGTAACCACGCGCCACAGGAGCAATGACTAGGGCAATAGCCCCGGTGGCGCCGGTGATCATTGCCGGGCGGCCACCGGTAAAGGCGATCGCAATGGCCATGACTACCGAGGAAAACAGACCCATGGCTGGGTCAACACCGGCAAGGATGGAAAAGGCAATGGCCTCAGGGATCAGCGCCAGGGATACCGCCAGTCCGGCCAGAATCTCTATACGGATACGGGCGGGGGAAGAAAATGCGTAACGGAAGGATGCGATGATCCCGGTAGGGGCATCAGCGCCGTCTGGACTCAGGAGGGGGTGGGGGGCCGCCGTGCTAGTTTCAGTCATAGATGTCCAATCTTTGAGGGGATAGGTAACTGGGCGAACGCCCGAAAGGAATCCAACCCTCTAGTAACTTTAGGTTTGGTGATGGTGGTCATGGTAGCGGGAGTTTTACTCAACCGCCAACCCAGGCACAGGAACCCGTGGGCAACATCACCGTGAAGGAGAACAGGCAATGCAAAACAGTAATTTCAAGATCGGCGAGGTCGTTGACCAGACGGGGTTGTCGATTCCCACCTTGCGTTATTATGACAACGTCGGCCTGATTACCCCATCGGGGCGTAGCCCTGGTGGGTTCAGGCTTTATAGTGAGGCTGATGTACGTCGTGTTTTGCTGGTGCGACGGATGAAACCGCTGGGGTTTACTCTGGATCAGATGCGGGAATTCCTGGAAGCTGCGGAGATTCTTCATAGTTCAGATGGCGGGCAGGACAGTGATACCGCACAGCAGGCACGGAGTAATGCCAAGGCCACCCTTGCCGACATTCGTGAGGAGACGCGCACCCGCTACGAAAAGCTACGCAAGCAAATTGCCTACGCTGAGGAATTCCTCGATCTGGTCAACACCCTGGTACCCTAAACTGCCCCCATCCTTCGCAGGGAGAAAAAGACCATCGTATTGAATGCGCTCTGTCGAATCGCGTTCCAGATGAAGTGGACGAACGCCCGCGGCCTCTCCGGAGTGGATGGCGATAGTACAGAGGACTTCTGAAATCCGTGCAGACGACTCCTCAAAACGACACAGTCATCCAAGGTCACAAAATCGAAAATTGTCACTTAACCCCATCACTTCCAAACCGGCTTAAGTGACAAAATGCCATCGCTAAAGTCCCGATTTGAGTCCCAGGACGTGCGCCTTAAGAGAAATAACTAAAGCCCCTACCAGTGTTTCTCCTGGTAGGGGCTTGGAAGTTGGTAGCGGGGGCAGGATTCGAACCTACGACCTCTGGGGTAACAAGAGCCGTGTCATACTTCCTGCGAACGCCACGGTTGAGCAGTGTCGTGTTTAGAAGATTGAAATGGTAGCGGTGTGGTGAGTTTGTGGTAGCGCCTGAGTGGGGATCCGGTAGCGGTCCCCGCTCAGGCGTGTTGTGGAGTTACTGGTTAGCTTCCAGTCTCATGTTTGGCCCTTCGAGGGTGATGATTTCGGCGCCGGCGATGAGTCGGTTGAGGATGGATTCGGCGATGACGGCGTCCGGGATGGATCTGTACCAGTCTTGCGGGGTGAACTGTGAGGTCACGATTGTTGATCGGTTGCCTTCTCGTTCGGAGAGAATGTTGAAGAGTAGGTGTGCGGTGGTGGCATCGACTGGGGTGGTGAGGAAGTCGTCGAGGACTAACACGTCGACGCTGATCAACTCGTGGGTGAGTTTGAGCCGGGCTGGGTCGTCGAGTGGCATCACTGCGAAGTGCGCGGCAAGCATGTCGGTGCGGTAGAACCTGGCGGAGTAGTCGTTGCGGCATGCTGCGGTGATCAGTGCTTGGGCGAGGTAGGTCTTGCCGACTGAGGATTTGCCCAAGATGACAATGTTTTGGCCCAGGTGGCACCATTGTCCGTGAGCGAGTCGGCTGACTTGTTCTGGGTTGATGTTGCGGTCAGGCGCGTAGACGACGTCTTCGAGGCAGGCATCGGGGTTTGGCGATCGTGATGCCTTGAGCAGTTTGTTGATGCGGCGTTCGCGTCTGGCCGCGACTTCTTTGTCGAGTGCGTAGAGCACCTTTTGTGAGAAGGTCCACGTATCGAAGGTTGGGTCGTTGGCGATGTCGATGACGCTTTTGCCGAAGGCTGTCATGCGCATTGCTGTGAAGTCCGCGAGGACGGATTCGTCGAGGAAACGCTCTTGCGGCGGGGTCGGTGGGGTCATGGCGTTGTGGTTCCTTTCTTGATGAGGTTGTCCAGGCTGAACTGTGCTGCACCACCGAGGTAGGCGCCGCTGGTGTCGCGTGTGGCAGCGGCGGGTGCGTGGGCCGGATGCCCAGGTGTGGCCGGTGCCGGCTGGTCGAAGCCGTGTGGGCGAGTTGCGGCTTCTTTGCGTACGGCGGCCATCATGTTTTTGACCGCGGTGTAGGACACCGCCCGGCGGGTCCCGTCGGAGGAGAGCAGACGCTTACATGCTTCTTCCAGCACGGGCTTGTTGGCGTGTTTGCCCATTGACAGCACGTTTCGGCACGATTGGTACGCCTGGGCTGGGATTGCTTTCGCCGCGATCATTTCCTCAATGACGGTGCGTGTCGCCGGGCCGATTTTTTGGGCTTCGCGCAGGAAGTAATCGCTCGTCCACAGGCCCTGGGTGTGATCCATATTCGCCGGGATGTGATCGGCATCGGTGACATACGCCCCGCGGGTGTGGGAAAGCGTGTGGGTTGTAACGGCACGGCCACCATCGAAGACCGTGAGCACTTGCCCGGTGATGCGCACATCGACAGTGCGGCCAACGAGCTGGTGCGGCACGGAGTACCTCACGCTGGCTACGGTGATGTGGAAATCCGGGGCGATCTTGGCGCGTTTCCACTCGGTGCGCTGCCACGGGGTATCGGGAAGTGCTGTCAACAGGTGTCTTTCATGCGCATCGAAAATGTCTTTGCGGCTTGACTGCTGGTGACGAAACGGCACCGCCTGGTTGATCTGGTCAACCAACTGCCTCATGCGCGTGTTGAGTTCGTCAAGGTCGACGCACTGGTGACCATCGAGTGCGTGGATGACCTTGTGCGTGACGATCTTGACTGCGGCTTCGACATTGGCTTTGTCTTTCGGCCGTTTCGACCTTGTGGGCAGCGCTGCGGTGTTGTAATGCTCCAAAAACTGCTCGTAGGTGTCATTGACCTTGCGGTTTCGATCCGCCGCGCTGATCGCGTTCGACGCAGTCGAGGCATTATCCGGCACCACAACCTCAGGCACGCCCCCGAAGTAGGCGAACGCGTGGTGGTGGGCATCAAGCCAGGAATGCTGGCGCTCATCCGGACATGCGAGGGCAAAAATCATCCCGGAATACGGCATTGAGGCAACAAACACGCTGACCTTTACCCCCGGTGCGCCATAAGGGTCGAACAGGCGCATCTTGGTGCCTGCCCAATCCACCTGCATGGTGTGCCCCGGTGTATGGGTGATGCGTGCGGTCAAACCGGCCGCATCGACATGGGACGCCACCAACTGGCGAAACCGGTCGTAGCTGTAATGGAGCTGGCCGGGTAAAGCAGGTGTGGAGGTGTAGCGTGCCCACAGCACTTGCAGTGTCTGCTTGTTACGCCCGGTGCGGGCTTTGACCACCGCATCGAAATCGATAGGGACGAACTCGCCCTGGCCTGTGCTGCGCCCATCTACGAATAACTCGTCGAGCTCATCATCCGTCAACGCCAACACCTGGTCGATAGTGCGAATCCCGAGGGATCGAAGCACCTGGTTCGACCGGGAAATCGCGCGGTGGGAGCATCCGAGCTGTTGTTCAATCTGGCGGTACGAACGCTGCTGCACAAGCAGCTTCATCACCGCCCGGTAATCCGTCATCAGCGGACTCCTTCCGGTAACCGGCTACACCCCTATGGTGCAACCACCCGAAAGCATCACCCGCCACCGCCAACCCCGCTACCGGAAACCCACTGAACCGCTACCCGAAAGTCACCACACCGCTACCAACTAGCCGGTCGCAACAGTGTCGCCCCCGATACACGAAGGCAGATCTCCCCCGAACTGCCGGCTCCCGTGGCGTTCCTTCGTAAGAGCTTTGCGCGCCGCAGCGCATGCGCGCGATTGTTGACGTGTCACACACTGCAACCTAGTTCCACACGATCTGCACCGATTCAGGGTTAAAGGTCTTGGTGCCGCGCACGCCACGGCGCAGGCGCACCTGGCACAGGGTATTGATGACTCGGCGCTGCACGGCAAGCTCTGCGTTGTCGAAGGCATCCACGGGCGAGGCGTAGCCGGTTGTGTCGAGCAGCGCCGATGCGCCAGCAAGACGGGCACGGCGCGTTTCGAGTTTCTCGATCTGCGGCTCATAACGGTTTCGCGCGCGCTTGAGGTCACGGGCCTCGATAAGCTCCTCATCGTAGTCAGCCTGGACGCGGGCGAGCTTTGCGCGAAGCTCAGCGAGTTCGTCGTCGATGGCGTTGACCTCGTCGTCGTCCACAGTCGGCAGCAGGTCCGCCAGGTCGTCACGGCCAAGGCGGGCGCGGATCACGGCGAGCACAAAATCATCGACGCTATGTGTGCGCACTAATCCACAGGCGGCGCAGCGGTAGCGGTCGGCATGTGTGCGCACGGGGTTGCCACACTCGTCGCAGACATACAGACCCGAGCCGAGATGGCGGCGAGTGTTCCGGCGCTCCTTGTTGGTCAGCCGGTCGGGATCGTCGAGCACGTTCTGCACGCGCCACCACAGATCTGGTGTGACGATCGGCTCCCACTGCCCTTTCACCGGCTCGCCGGTATCGGGGTCGCGGACGATATGCGTGACACGGCGGTATTTGTTCTTCACGCCTTTGCGCTTGGCCTTCTTATAAGTGGAGTAACCCGCATACACGGGGTTGCGCAGGATCGAGTGCAACGACGTGTAGGCCCACGGCTGCGCGTCGGGAACCGGCTTTTCTTCCTGGCCTTCAGCGCGGCGTCGAGCGTTGCGCTCTGTGACCACGGTGTACATATGGCGCGGCGTGGTCGGGATATCCGGCAAGCCCGGTTGATCGACCCCAGATAAGGCGCGCGCAATGTCGCGCATGGAGTTGCCCCTCTCGACAGCGCGGAACATACCGAGCACGGCGGCGGCTTCGGATGGAATGATCTCGCCGGTGGAGGTGTAGCCGATAGGGCGCACACCGCCGGAGTACCAGCGGCCCTGCTCGGCGCGTTGCTGTTGCGCACGAGACTGGCGCATGCTCTTTCGCTCGATCTCGCCGCGTGCCACGGCTGCTTTGATGCGCGCGTACATTCTGCCGCCGTCGGTGGCAAGGTCAGCATCACCGTTCGCAGTGACGAGTTTCAGCCCCTGCTCCTCTGCCCTGTCGATCCACTCTTCGAGCTGCCAGGGCTGCCGTGTGAGGCGGTCGAGGTCCCAGCAAATGATCGCGTCGATCTCGCCGCGCTCAAAGGACGCCACCATCGCGTCGTAGTCGGGGCGGTCCACGTCCTTCTTCGACGCGGAGATCGACTGATCGACGTAGGTATGCACGACGTCCCAGCCGCGTTGCTCGGCAAGGGCTTCGCAGTCCTGGCGCTGCCGGTCGATGGCGAGGCCGTCCATGGCAGCATCGAGCGAGATACGGAGGTAAATAGCAGCACGTGTTGTCATGCCGCTAACACTAGCGCGCCTCAGGTTACATTGAAACGAAACTCCACGATGTCGCCATCCTGCATGACGTAGTCCTTGCCTTCCATGCGCACCTTGCCGTGTTCGCGCGCCTCGTGCATGGAACCGTATTCCATCAGTTCGTCGTAGCTGATGATCTCTGCCTTAATGAACCCGCGTTCAAAGTCGGTGTGAATTACGCCTGCCGCCTGCGGGGCAGTATCACCCTTGTGGATAGTCCACGCCCGCGACTCCTTCTCTCCGGCAGTAAGGAAGGTCTGCAGCCCAAGAGTGTCAAAGCCAACGCGGGCCAGCTTGTCCAGGCCGGATTCCTCCTGGCCTGCTTCCTGCAGCATCTCGCGGGCCTCGTCCTCGTCAAGCTCAACCAATTCGGCCTCGAACCCAGCGTCAAGGAACACTGCTTCAGCGGGGGCCACAATCTTGGCTAGCTCGGCCTGCTTGTCTTTATCCTCCATGCCGGCGCTGTCCATGTTGAACACATAGATGAACGGCTTGGAAGTCATCAGCTGGAAGGACTTCAGCACGTCCGGATCCAGGTCGCGATCGCCCGACACGGAAGAGATGGTCTTGCCGTCCTCGAGGATCTTCTGTGCTTCCAGCGCGGTGTCGAGCACTACCTGCTCGGTCTTCTTGCCGCGCACTTCCTTTTCCAGACGCGGAATCATCTTTTCCAGCGTCTGCAAGTCTGCCAACACCAATTCGGTGGTGATCGTATCGATGTCCGAGGCCGGATCGACCTTGCCGTCCACGTGCACCACGTCAGGGTCTTCGAATGCGCGGGTCACCTGGCAGATAGCATCGGCTTCGCGAATGTTCGCAAGGAACTGGTTGCCCAGCCCTTCTCCCTCGGAAGCGCCACGCACAATCCCCGCAATGTCCACGAAAGATACGGTGGCGGGCACGATCTTCTGAGAATCGTACAGCTTGGCCAGCTCGTTTAGCCGCGAATCTGGTAGGGGCACGACCCCCACGTTCGGTTCAATGGTGGCGAACGGGTAGTTCGCTGCCAGTACGGTCGCGCGGGTAAGTGCGTTGAACAGAGTCGATTTGCCTACGTTGGGCAGTCCTGCGATACCAATTGTCAAAGCCACGCATACAGTCTAGCTGCTTGGCAGTACTAACCAAATCTGTAGGGATGTTCTGTTAGCAGGTGTGATCTGGGCCCGGCCTGCGTTTGCGGTCTTTCGGGTCTAGCTTGCCCGCCTGCATCAGGTCGGCCCGAAGGTTCTTCGGCAGCGAGAAGGTAACGGATTCTTCTACCGTGCGCACCTTTTCTACCGTGTCGAAGCCGCGCTGGCCTAGCCACGTAATTACGTCTCGAACCAGGATGTCCGGCACAGATGCCCCGGAGGTAAGCCCCACTGTGGTGGCGCCCTCGAACCATTCTTCTTGCAGTTCATCCGCCTTGTCGATGCGATGGGCAGCCCCGGCGCCCGCTTCGAGGGCGACCTCTACTAAGCGCACTGAGTTTGAGGAGTTGGCAGACCCCACCACGATCATGACGTCAGCCTGCTTGCCAATCTGTTTTACCGCGCCCTGGCGGTTCTGGGTGGCATAGCAAATGTCGCCCGAGGGCGGGTCGATTAGATTCGGGAACTTTTCCCTCAGTTTTTCTACGGTCGCTTTAGTTTCGTCTACCGACAGGGTGGTCTGAGATAGCCACACGACCTTGTCGGGGTCGCGCACTTGCAACTGGTCAATCTCGTCTGGCCCGTCGATGACCTGGATGTGGTCGGGGGCCTCCCCCTGGGTACCTTCGACCTCTTCGTGGCCTTCGTGGCCTACGAGCACAATGTCGTAATCGTCCTTCGCGAAGCGGACCGCCTGCCGGTGCACCTTGGTAACTAGCGGACAGGTGGCATCGATGGTTTGCAACTGCCGTGCCTCGGCCGATGCGTGTACTGCAGGGGACACCCCGTGAGCAGAAAAGACCACGCGAGCGCCGGCAGGTACCTCGTCTGTTTCTGAAACGAAGATTGCTCCCCGCTTGCTTAGGGTTTCGACGACATACTTGTTGTGCACGATCTCTTTGCGAACGTATATGGGAGCCCCATAAAGTTCCAGAGCTTTTTCGACAGCGTCTACCGCCCGGTCTACCCCGGCGCAGTAGCCGCGAGGTGCGGCCAGCAGGATCTTCTTCTTTTCGCTCACGCCCCTAATGTACCTACTCTTTATTGTTCCCGCCCCGTTCGTGAGAAATATTTCGCTTTGGGCTAGCCTTGCGCCCCAAGCCGGCGGCAAAGCTGTGGATATAAAACAGCCTTCGCGCAAAATATGTAAAGCTTAGGGGGTGAACGCGAATTCGAACTTGGCTCCGCGAGCCTCTCTTACTACCCGCGATAACCCGTGGCCGCTGGCGTTACTGTCGACCAACATCAAGAAATATGTCGACCGCATGTCCGCCCTTTGGGTCGAGGGGCAGGTAGTCGAATACAAGCGCCGCCCCGGCACCCGCATGGCGTTCTTCACCATCCGCGATCTTCACCAGAACGTGTCGATGACAGTGAAGGCGTTCGCCGGAGTAGTAGACAAGGCAGGTCCCGGTTTTGACGAGGGCGCCCGCGTTGTAGTCAACGCGAAGCCGGATTACTACGAGGTCAATGGCTCGCTGTCACTATTCGCCCACGACATTCACACTTCCGGCTTGGGCGATCTACTGGCGCAGATTGAAATGCTGCGCAAACGACTAGCGGCAGAGGGATTATTTGCATCCGAACGCAAAAAGCCACTGCCATTCCTCCCCCGCGTCGTGGGGTTGATTTGCGGGCGCAATGCAAAAGCAAAACACGACGTGATAGTAAATGCGCAGGCCCGCTGGCCTTCCACGCGTTTCGAGATCCGCGAGGTAGCAGTCCAGGGCAAACGCTGCGTTCCCGAGGTGGCTGCCGCCCTCGCAGAATTGGATCAGCTTGCCCAAGTAGACGTGATAGTGATTGCACGCGGCGGCGGGTCGGTAGAAGACCTATTGCCGTTCAGCGACGAGGCAATAGTGCGAGCAGCAGCGGATGCTACTACCCCCTTGGTTTCAGCTATCGGCCACGAAACCGATGCTCCCCTACTGGATCTGGTTTCGGATTACCGCGCCTCCACCCCCACAGATGCTGCCCGCAAGATTGTGCCCGATGTGGCCGAGCAGGAAGTCTTGCTCACCGATGCGCGCACGCGGATGCAGCACCTGCTGCGCCAGCGCATCAACACTGAGCTCACCGGCCTTTCGAATCTGCGCGCCCGCCCCGTCATGTCTCGCCCCTCGGCCATGTTCGATGTCGAGGCCGAAAGGCTCAGTGGCGCCCGCGAGCGCCTGCGGCTGCGCACCCGCTCCCTAGTGGATATGGCGCAGGGTCAGGTAGATAGCGCCCGCCAAACTCTTAGGGCACTTTCGCCGCAGGGAATCTTGGAACGCGGCTTCAGCGTGTTGCGAGGTCCCAGCGGGCAAATTATTACCTCCGCCAGCCAGATTAAGAAGGGCGATCTACTTGAAGGCCTACTAGCAGAAGGCCGGATGGTAACCCAGGTTGTGGGCGCCACTTTGCCAACAAAGAAGGATGAAAATGACTGACAATCTACCCCCGGTTCAGGAACTAAGCTACGAACAGGCCCGCGATCAGCTGGTGGCCACTGTTCGTCAGCTTGAGGGCGGGCAGGTGCCGCTCGAGGACGCCCTCAAGATGTGGGAACGAGGCGAGGAGCTGGCAAAGCACTGCCAGGCCTTCTTGGATTCGGCCAAGCAGCGGCTAGACGCGGCTGCTCCGCAACAGCCGCAGGATTAGCGTCCCAGGCGCCGCTCGCGTTGGGAGTAATCGCGCAGGGCACGCAGGAAGTCGACGCGGCGAAAATCGGGCCAGTAAGCTTCGCAGAAATAGAATTCTGAATGGGCACTTTGCCACAGCAGAAAACCTGATAGCCGCTGTTCGCCTGAGGTGCGGATGACCAGGTCAGGATCCGGTTGTCCCTTGGTGTACAAGTGCTCGGTAATGTCGCGCACGGTGAGGCCGTCAGCTACCTCTTCTAAGCTCTTGCCTGCTTGGGCTTGTTCGCGGAGGATTGCCCGCACAGCGTCGGCTATCTCTTCGCGGCCCCCGTAGCCTATGGCAACATTTACCTGCATCCCTCTGCAGCTGGCGGTCTGTGCTTCGGTGGCACGTAGGCGGGCAGCAAATTTCTCTGGGAGTACGTCTTTCGCTCCTACTACGCGAATCTGCCATTTGCCGACCTGGGCAATGTGCTCCACCGCGTCAGCGATGATCTCGAAAAGAGCTGCCAGTTCTTCCGGGTCGCGTTTTAGGTTGTCAGTAGAAAGCATCCACAAGGTAACTACCTCAGTGCCTACTTCGTCCGCCCAACCAAGGAATTCTTCAATCTTCGAGGCGCCTCGCCTGTGACCGGCACTGGCTTCAATACCAACAGATTTTGCCCAACGCCGGTTGCCATCAAGAATGACACCTATGTGGCGGGGCATGTTGGCGGTATCGATCTCGCCGACTAGTCGCCGTTCGTATACCTCATATAAAACGTTGTAGGCCATGGCACCTCCTCTAAATAATGTAATGCACATGCCGGGCCTTGTCTGCAGTAAAACTTATCTGGCAGACATTTTGCGATTGGTAACAAATGTTGTTAGTGGCACGAGCCTTTTCATTCTGGCCAAAGCATTAAACCTACGCTAACGTAAGTTACGGACACGTACGGTTAGGGGGCCCCTTGCACGCGAGCGAACGTTCTTCATGGCACCGGTTAGATCCGCGGCATCTAGAATCCGTGGTGAAAAAGCCTCTGCTGCGAGGTTGGTTCCACACGGTAGCCACCCCAGTTTCAATGGCTGCGCTACTGGTACTCATCGTCCTCACCCCCACAGTGGCAGGGCGCGCCGCAGCCTCGGTATTCCTGCTTACCTCGCTCATGCTGTTCGGTATATCCGGTTTCTACCACCGCCATTACTGGGGGCGCCTGGCAGATAAGTTCTTGCGGAACTGGGATCACTCAAACATCTTCCTGCTGATAGCAGGCACCTACACACCAATGGCGGTTGGGGTGCTGCCAACCCACGACATCCTAGTGCTGCTACTAGTTGTATGGATTGGAGCAGGGGCAGGTATTGCACTGCAATGGCTGTGGCCCTCTGCCCCTCGCTGGGTTTACACCCCTATCTACGTGGTGTTGGGCTGGGTGGCCGTCTGGTACCTACCAGAACTAGCCCACTTCGGCGGGCTAGCATTCACCTGGCTACTAGCAGCCGGTGGCATCTGTTACACGATCGGCGCAATCGTCTACGGCTTCAAGTGGCCCGACTTCTCGCCCCGCTACTTTGGCTTCCACGAACTATTCCACGCCTTCACCCTGGCCGGTTGGGTATGCCACTGCATTGCCGCCTATTTTGCGCTATTAGGTTAGTGACTTTGCCGCCCCTAACTGTAGCTGGGGTGGCGAAGCTGGTATTCTAGGCGGCATATGTGCCCGGGCCATCCCGGGCACCATGTTTTAGTAATGGAGGATGCTATGGCAGACACTACCTGGCTTACGAAGGAAGCTTATGACAAGCTCGTCGAGGAGCTGAACGATCGCCGCGACGTGCAGCGTCCAGATATCGTCAGGCGCATTGACCTGGCTCGCCAAGAGGGCGACCTGAAAGAAAACGGCGGATACCACGCAGCCCGCGAAGCGCAGTCAATGAACGAAACGCGCATCGCCCAACTTGAAGAACTGCTCGAAAACGCCGAAGTCGGAGAAACCCCTGCCGACGACGGGATCGTAGAACCCGGCATGATCGTGAACGTGAAGATGGCAGGACGCGACATCAAATTCCTGCTAGGTACCCGCGAAGCCTCTGAAGGCCTCGGAATCGAGGTATTCTCTCCTGATGCACCCATCGGCAAGGCCCTCATGGGGCACAAGAGCGGCGAAACCGTAACCTACACGGCTCCTAACGGCAAGGACATCAAAGTCCAGATTGGAGAAGTAAAGCCGTACACTGCCTAAGGCGTATATAAATTTGTGGGGGCGGCGATTGCTGCCCCCACAGATTTTAAGCTAATCGTCTAGCTGGCTGCGCACAGCCTGCTCAACCTGAGCGCGCTGGGTGATGCTAGCCTCATCGTCCTCGCCAACTGCCTTTTGGGCTTCCGCAGCGGCCACGACCTCTATATCTACGTCCTTGGGCGCACCTGGGCCGCCTTGGTACTTATTGCGCGCTTCGGCCGCCTGCTTCAAGTTATTAGCCTTCGGCTCTAGCGACCTGGCAATTTCCTCATCCAGCGTGCCGGGAGCTCCCCCAGGTCGCTTCGGGTCGTAGACCAACCGCAGGAACGGATCGTAGCCGTGCAGGTACATGACCACGGTGTTGACAAACGCCATGAGCGGAACCGAGAACATGGCTCCAGCGATCCCCATGGTGAACCCGCCTGCAGCAACAGCCAATAACACCGCGAGCGGGTGCAGCGAGACCGCGTTCGACATAAGCAGGGGCTGCAACAAGTTCGATTCGATCTGCTGCACTACCAAAATGGCGACCAACATAAGCAATGCAACTGTTAGGCCCTGGTCCACCAGCGCGACCAACACGGCAATGGCGCCCGTGGCAATAGCACCAACAATCGGAATGAACGCGCCCAAGAACACGAGCACCGCAATGGGCAGGGCAAGCGGAACCCCAAGCACCGCCGCCGAGATGCCGATGCCGACCGCGTCGATCGCAGCAACTTCCATCTGGGCACGGGCGTAAGAAGAAATAGTTACCCAACCGCGGATCGAGGCCTCGTTCGCGGGGTTACGAGCAGCCTTCGGCATGCACCGAACAAAGAACTGCCAGATCTTCCGGCCGTCCTTTAGGAAGAAGAACACGCAGAACAGCACCATTAAAGCCGAGGTAACAATATTGGTAATGGAAGAGGTGATAGCGAGCGCCCCGGAGGCAATACGCGAACCATTAGACTGCACAAACGAACCGATCTCGTTTTGCATCTTGCGCACATACTCTTCTATCTGCCCCTGATCCAGTTTCAGCGGGCCATTCGCAATCCAATCTACTGCGTCATCCAGGCCACCTCTAGCTTTAGCGGCGAGAGGACCGATATTGGCCACAATTTGGCTAGAAGATAGATAAAGCAGACCACCTACCAGGCCCAGTCCAACTAAGAGGGCTACTACCGTACCCACCGTGCGCCATAGCGGCGTCGCCGGGAACAGCCTCACAATCGGTTCGAGCAGTACCGTTAGCAGCAGCGCAATCAACAGCGGAATAACCACCACAGTCAGTTTCGATAGCAGCCAAAGCACAGCTGCAGTAGCGATGCCAACCAGCAGCAACCGCCAAGACCATGCGGCTACCACCCGCAACGTTGGCGACACAGCCTGGGCTGCGTCCTCGAGTTCGACGGGCGCCTCCGCCACATGCTTGCGCGGCTTCCACCTTGTTGTCTGCTTATCCTGGCGAGCATCCTTGATCTTGTCTAATGCTCGTCTAACCGCACCGGCAAAATCCGGGACACGTTTACTTTCCTCTGTAGCCATCATTCTTCCTTGTTCGAGTTCTGGATCAACCTTATCGGCTATAGAACATCTACCCTAAAATAGTGCCTGAATACTCTTTCATTACTGGAGGTATTATGGTTTTCTTCCCTACCGCTAACACAGTTCCCACTGTGGCCGGACGTCACCCTGTACTAGGTACCTCGCCAGACGGGCCATTCGACAAGAACGTCCGCACGATCTATCTAGCGATGGGATGTTTCTGGGGCGCCGAAAGGATCTTCTGGAATACTCCCGGAGTGCTCAACACCTCCGTTGGTTTTCAGGGAGGCACGGTTGCCAACCCGTCTTACAAACTGGTTTGCACTAACACCACTGGCCACGCCGAAACAGTCAAGGTGATCTACGATCCTACCGCCATCTCTGACGAGGGCGTACTAAAGGTTTTCTGGGAAAACCATGACCCGACCACGTTAAACCGCCAGGGTAACGATCGCGGTAGGCAATACCGAAGCGCGATTTTTACTACTACAGACGGGCAGTACAGCGCAGCTGTCGCTACCAAAGAAGCCTTCGGGAAAGTACTTGCCGAAGCCGGAAAAGGCCAGATTGTAACCGAGATTCACGAGCCCAGCGAGGACCTGGTGTTCTACCCTGCCGAGGAAGAACATCAGGCGTACCTATTCAAGAATCCGGATGGATATTGCATGCACGGACCTAACGGCTTCTCGTGTCCGACGGGAGTCCTGTAAATGTAAAAGTGGCCCGGCAGCGCCGGGCCACTTTTAGTTTGGGCTAAAGAATTCCAAGTACGTCAGTTACGAAGACTAGGGTGTCGCCACCCTTAATTCCTGCCTGCGGTACGCCTCGCTCGCCGTATCCCAGTTCCGGCGGGATGGACAGCAGCACGCGGGTACCGACCTTCAGCCCCACCAGTGCACTATCCCATCCCGCAATAACCTGGCCGACGCCCACTTGGAAGCTGAGCGCCTGGCCCCGGTCGTAGGAATTGTCGAAGACGTTGCCGTCCCAAACCTGACCTAGATAGTTACAGGCGATGTAGTCGCCTTCTTCAACGACTTGCCCATCGCCTTCCTTGATTACGGAAACTTCCAGCTCGGCAGGAGCCTGCTGGCCGGAAAAGACTAGCTTCGGCTTCTGGCCAAAGCTACCTTGCACCTGTGGCAGTTCTTGTTCACTCATGGTCTTAGGGTAATAGAAAACGCGCCCGAGGGCGCGTTTTCTATTAGCGTTTATGCTGTCCTGCTAGTCATTTCGCATGGATGCTAAAACGCGGAGCAGGTGAATGTATATGTACACAGTGTCGAGGACGATACCGAAAGCAATCCTCCAGGCTAGGGAGCGCTGCGCGCCAGTTTCTACTGCCTGACGGGCAACCTCAAAGTCCAGAATTAGGCAAATAGCGCCGACGATCACCGCGAACAGCCCTACCAGGACGCCCAACGGAATGCCCATGACCCTTACGGAGTCAAGGCCCACCGGGTTCGAAATGACCCCGAACATTGTGAGCAGCCAGGAGGCGATCGAATACACCAGGATGCCGATCAGCGAAATGAGGGCGAACTTCATCATCTTGGAGCTGCCGCGCACGTAGCCCGAACGGAACAGGACCAAGGTGACCCCAAAGATGGCGGCGGTACCCACTAGGGCCTGCATTACAACACCGGGGAACGAATACTCAAAGGAATATGAGATTCCACCTAGGGCCGCGCCCTCTAGCAGAGAGTAGGCGACGAAGAGCCCGGGGCTAACCGTGCGCTTGAAGATGCAGAACATGGACACAATTAAGGCGCCAATGGCACCAATGGAGGCTGCCATTCCCCCTAGTTGCGGGATGTACTGGCTGGCCACGGCCGTACCCAATCCTGCCAGGAACAGCAGCCCCAGCATGATGCCCGACTTGTTTATGACGTCCTCGTAAGTGATAGCGCGATCGGGTGCACCAACGTACTGGCCCTGGCCAGTGCCATAGGGAGCCTGCTGAGAAAAATGGCCCGATTGTGTGCCGTAGCCAGAGTGCTGCGTGAACTGGCCCTGCTGAGGCGGAACGTAGCCTTGTTGAGCGACGCGCCCCTTGCTCAGGTCCTGTTCAACGCCGTTGATTACAGGGTTTGCCATCAGTTTCTTCCTTAACGTATGAGTTGCGTTTCACCGCCATTGTATTGCCTGAGTCTAAGAATGCACTGTGGATACCAAGGTTTTCACGCAAAGCAATATCTACTCCGCTCCCTGAAGTAGCGTTCGCCTACGATAACTATAAGCTATATAAATCTAAAATCATTCTTTTGTAAATTAGTTTTACTTCTTCAAAAAATATTATTATCTAGTAGCAGAGAAAAACGAACAACGACGTCATCGTAGGAAAGCATGCTCCAACAGCAATAGCGCGCTCCTCACTACATGGAGAGGCTCCGGGAATTACATTCTCCACTTGACGCAACTTTTGCAGCGAAAGAAGGGACATGAGTTTACAAGCACAGAACAAGACGTTTTTCCCCGACGACAATCACAACCGGGAAGAAATGGAGAATAGCTATCGACATGTTGCCCGCACTGTCGAGAATTTTACTGGCAGATGCAAAGCTGAGCTGGTAGTAAACTCCGAAGTGGTAGACCTCCCTTCCCCTCTTGGAGAAATCCTCATAAATGCGGCGACAATACTAGCTACATGGCAACCAGTGACAATCTGCCCTCACGAAAAATTGATCTCTTTTCAGGACGCTGCTGATTTACTTGGCGTATCACGCTACACGGTGGCAGAGCTTTGCAAAAAAGGCGAATTGCCCTACCATGTCGTAAATAAATACCGTAAGCTATATTTAGCCGATGTGATCGACTATCTGAATAAATCCTTAAAAGAAGAGCATCGGCTCACAGCCCCCAAAGTGGATGCCATAAATTTAGTGCGAGCTTTTGAAGAAGATCCCCAGAAGGCTTCCGATCTAGTTCGGCAGAACAGACAGGACGACTAGCTTCACACCGTTTGCTGGCACCTTCTAAGAAGGTGCCAGTTTTTTATAGGCACGGCCGGTCCGCCCCACAGGCCGCTTAAACAATTGGGGGGAGGCTCCGAAGAGCCATCCCCCCAACTTGTTTATTGCCTAAAACTAGGCGCGCTTACGCGTAGCGAGGCATACGCCGCCGCCCGCTAGCAGCAGGGCAAGGGAAACTCCCCCGACCACTCCAGCGGTGGTACCGGTGTGAGCCAATGCGGTATCGCTCTTGGCCGAAACAGTCGCACCAGAAGCACCCTTCTTGGTGGCCTTATCAGCCACACCAGTCTTGGCGGTCTTCTTCACGACGACCTTCTTGACGACGACCTTCTTGCCGTCGGTCTTGGCAGTCTTCTTAGCGCCCGCCTTGTTAGCTGCAGTCAGATGAGCTGCTGGAGACTTCTGCTTCTCAGCCTTCTTAGCAGGTGCCGGCTTTGCGGGAGCCTCAGCAGGCTTCTCCAGCTGAGCCTTCTGGGAGTACTTCCACAGCTTCTTAGGCAGGTACTTAACCTTACCCTCGTTGTAGGCGACAACAAGCTTCATGTCGTCACGAGACAACTTTTCTGGACTTAGCGCGTCGCTGTATTCCTTCTTAGCCTTGGCACGAGCATCCTGAACATCCTTGCTCTTTGCCCACTCCTCATAACCAGCCGGAACCTTATCAGTAAGCGCGTTCTTGTAGTTTTCCAGCTTCTCACGAGTTTCCCGCATCTTCTTATCTACATTGCCAGTGTGGCCGTAGTCGTTTTCCTCAGCCTTCTCGGCAGGCTTAGTCTCGGCAGGGGTCGGAGTGGCAGCGTGATTGGCGTGGTCACCTTCGTGTCCGGTACCAGCATTGTGAGTAGCCGGCGCAGGCGCAGTGTGATTGTGGGCGGCGTCGGTGGCCGGAGCATCTGCTGCCATAGCTGGCAGCTGCACCATGCCGCCTAGCATCAGCGCTAGAACACCAGTTGCGCACACTTTAGTAGTTTTCCGCATTTTATCCTCTTTTCGAGATTTATATTGTTGAGAACTCACGCGCGTTGGATTTAATTTAGCACATTTTCCAAACTCCAGTAACTGCGAAAAATTATTTACTAGCGCCCACCGTCAATAATTTTTCGTCAAATTATTTTTACTAAATACGTAATTTGCCATTTATTGTCATCTACGTTCACAATTCAACAGCTTCGTTGCCCCAAAACCCACAATATGGCGCAGTTTTACCCACATTTTCCCCTCCAACCTCCCCAGCACGCTCCAACTCTCCAGCATGTCTTAGTTCTAGGAGTCAGCAATTTCTGTTTCACGCAACTAAAGCTCGCACATAAAAGCAATAGAGGAGCAATGTTAATTTTTTGCTATTTAAGCACATTAAATACGGCAAGGATTTTTTTATAGAAAGAATTTATTAGCTACTCGCCGGTATTTACTGCGCCTCACATCTTGTTTTCCCAGGCAGCGCTGCTCCTGCGTCCGCGCATCATCACTGGTAGATTGCAAGCTATTCGCAGTAGAAAAGGTGGTGTTTATGAGACTCTGGTCGCTCTCGCCCTCTCTACTGGACCGGAGGGCACTGGTAGCCTGCTGGAGAGAAGCATTATTAGCGCAAAAGTGCTTGCGGTAAGAACAAAGGGATATAGAAACCACCCACAATTACAGCGATTCCGCAACCGCTCCGCCCCACCTAGCGCAATTGCTGCTTTTCTTAACGGACTAGCGGAAGAGGCAACTAAGCGCGGTTACACCTTCAACACCACACTCATTCTGGCTCCCCCAACCGAAGAAACCATCCCACTCGCGTCGGGCAGCTAACCTTCGAGTTAGAACACTTGCGCGCCAAGGTTGCCGCCCGCGCTCCCGAAGAGATGTACAGGCTTAGCTTGACTCCTCCGATTGCTCCCTGCCACCCACTATTTGCTGCAGTCTCCGGCCCTGTTGCTAACTGGGAACAAACCAAGAAATAAGGCACACTCTTAGCCCATACGCGTTAGCATGAGCTAAGACAAAGCAGTCCCCCTTCTATTACCAAGGAAGAACAGAGCTCACATGAGTACCCTCGCCCTGACAGGTAGCCACCTAATTGACGGCACCGGATCCGTACTGGATGATGCCACCCTTCTTATTTCCGAAGGCAAAATCACCTACGCCGGCCCCGCCACAGATATCCCCGACGGCTATCCGGTGGTCGATTGCTCCGGGAAGACCGTCATGCCCGGATTGGTAGATTCGCACCTCCACTTCACCGGCAACGAATCTGATGACGATACACAGTGGGTTCTAGACGATCCCATCTACAAGACGGTGGTAGCAGTTCAGCAAGCTCGCGACGCACTCGAATCAGGGCTAACGACCGTTGCAGAAATATCGCGTGCGGGGGTGCAGATTCGCAACGCTATCAATGCGGGCATTATGCAGGGGCCGCGCATGGTGTGCACCGGCATGGGCTTTTGCCGCACTGGCGGCCATGGCGATTCCCACAAGCTGCCGCTGGAATACAACAACTGTTCCCATCCCTGGGCACAGCGCGTCGACGGGCCGTGGCCGCTCCGAAAGGCTGTTCGAACTAGGTTGCGTGAAGACGTCGATGCAATCAAGATCTGGGCCACTGGGGGCGGCATCTGGCGTCACGACGACAAGCTGCTGCAGCACTACACGGACGAGGAAATCCAGGCCGTAGTGGATGAAGGCAACATGGTGCACGTGCCGGTATGGGCTCACTGCGAGGGATACGAAGGGGCACTAGCCGCTGCTAAAGCCGGGGTACACCTGATCATCCATGGGCAGACTTTGAACGAGGAAACTTTGGACATAATGGCAGAAAAAGGCATCTACTTCTGCCCCACTATTCAGTTCCTAGAGCAGTGGTTTAAGACCTACCCGCCGGAATACAATCCGCAGCAGGACAACTATCCGGGGCAGACCCGTACCGAACGGGAACTAGCCCGCGTCTACGACAATCTTCGAAAGGCCCGCGACAAGGGCATCGTGCTTACCACTGGTTCGGACTCATTTTGCTCTTCCCTTACCCCGTACGGCACTACGCTGATCGGCGAGGTCTATTCCTTTGTAGAGAAAGTGGGATTCGATCCGCTCTTCGCCCTCACCTGCGCCACGAAAAATGGCGCCCAAATGCTGGGAGTTGACGATGTGACCGGCACACTCGAGGCCGGCAAGAGTGCCGATCTGCTAGTACTTACTGCCGATCCACTGCAAGACATTCGCAACTTGAACGTTGCCAACATGGAACTGATCATGAAAGAGGGCGAGGTAGTAACCCAAAAATAGAAAGGTCTGGGCGCTGCCGCGAGTGGTGCCCCCAGTGGGACTCGAACCCACAACACATCGATTTTAAGTCGATTGCCTCTGCCAATTGGGCTATGGGGGCAGCTAGTACAGATTAGCCTATCTGGGCGCATTCTCTAAATCATCCGCGCATTGTCACAAAGTTCCAACGTGGATGTTTCCCGTTCTTATGGTTACACTGACCGGGACAGACAACTAGGAATGTTCGCGCCACCTACAAAGTGGCACATGGCAAACCGCGAGCGCAACGATTTACCAAAGGACAGGATGTCCGTGCAAAAGACGAACGCTAATCTTTCCCGACTACGAACAATCGCCCACAAACTGCAAAATGATTCCGCAGCTGGGTTACTCTTGATGGCTGCTGCCGCATTGGCACTGGCCTGGGCTAATTCCCCTCTTCGGCACCTATATGAGGCGATAAGTGAGGCCCATCTGGGGCCAGCTAACCTCGGGCTAAACATGTCGGTGACGCATTGGGCCCAAGATGGTCTGCTAACTGTTTTCTTCTTTGTGGTTGGCCTGGAACTAAAGCAGGAATTTGTAACAGGTTCACTGCGTGAGCCTAAACAGGCCGCGCTGCCAATGCTGGCTGCCATCTTTGGGATGGTTGGGCCTGCTGCGCTTTACACTACGCTGGTATTCCTGCAGGGAGCCCCCACCGCTGCCAGTGGGTGGGCAATACCGGCAGCTACTGATATCGCTTTCGCCATGGCTATTCTGGCGATATTCGGGAAGGGGCTACCGCCTGCCGCCCGCACCTTTCTACTGACTTTGGCAGTCGTTGACGATCTGCTGGGAATACTAGTCATTGCCATTTTCTATCCGCAGGGCGCCCTAAGCTTTGTCGACCTCGGTCTGTGTTTGCTGGCAATCGCGGCCTTCGGGGCCTTGGCCCAGCTGCGGCTCGGCAGATGGTATTTGCTGCTTCCGCTCGCAGTCTTAGCCTGGTATTTCATGTATCGCTCCGGCATCCACGCCACCATCGCTGGGGTTGGCCTGGGCATGGTAGTGCCCGCAAAACGTCGGGCAGGTGAGGAAGAATCGCTCACGCACAGCATGGAAAAGAAGGTCACTCCTTATTCAGCTGGAGTGGCCGTACCCATCTTTGCGTTCTTCGCCGCGGGGGTAAACATTGTGGATACTGAGGGCGGGGCTGCAGCCATGCTTACCCACCCTGTAGCAGTCGCCGTGATGATTGCGCTCCCGCTGGGCAAATGCCTCGGAATTTTCGGGTCCGTGCTTGCCCTTACGAAGCTGACGCCGCTGCGCCTGGGAGGCGGCGTGGATTATGCGGACATACTGCCCATCGCCTTTGTGGCGGGCATCGGCTTCACCGTGGCTCTACTGATTGCGTCGCTAGCATTCTCCGCCAGCGGGGAATTCACCGAGGCCGGCCGGTTGGGCGTAGTACTGGGCACTGCCATATCCGCGCTGATCGGGGCCCTGTTACTGCGGCGCCGGGTTTCTAATCCGACCCGCGGCTCACAGAAGGCTTAGCGCGATCCCATCCAAAATGTCGCGGCTGGAGCAACGCACCTGGCTAATGCCTGAAGCGTCCGCTACGGCCGCGACAATTTCTTTCCAGATGAGGGCGCCCGCACCAATTACGTCCTCGCGCCCACTGGGCATGTAGGGCAATCGGGCCCGCTCCGCGACCGTCATGGTGGCCATCTTTTCGCATGCTGCGATCATCTCCTCGCAGCTAAGGACGGCGCTGTCTAAGGCCTGCTGGTTGTCATAGCTGAGTCCCAAGGCCATAGCCATTACCGTGTTCGAGGTGCCGGCAACCCCCACCAGAGCCTTTGTATTCTTCAAGCTGACGGCGGCATCAGCCTGAGCAATCAGCTTCCGCGCCTGTTCGCTAGCGCGCGCGTTCGCCGGCGATGCAAGGTCGATCCCGTCCTCGCCCGGAAAATACCTTTCAGTAAAACGTACCGAGCCCATAGGGGTCGAGAGGCATTTCTGCTCTTGTTCATCACCCAAAATAAATTCGGTGGAGCCACCGCCAATGTCGACGATCAGCGCGGGCAAAGGTGGCACATTGCCACTGAGGGCGCCCTGGAAGGACAGGCTCGCCTCTACACTTCCCGGAATCACCTGCGGGCTCTGGCCCAGAATCTGCTTAATGCCGCCCACAAAAACTTCCGCGTTCTTTGCATCGCGCGAGGCCGACGTGGCCACAAAACGAACTTTCTCGGCTCCGAAATCCGCTATTTTTTTCGCATATTCTTGTGTTGCCGCGAAGGCCCGTTGCAGGGCAGCCTCACTGATTTGGCCAGTCGCATCCAGATTCTCGCCTAGCCGGATCACCTTCATGGTCTTCGTAGAACGGAAGATCTTGCCGTCCTCGCCCTCGGCTAATATCAGGCGGATGGAATTGGTCCCACAATCAATTCCCGCAACTTTACGCATTGCAGTAGCACTTCTTAGCGTCCCACTCGCCGCTCTGGGCTATCTGCTCCAATGCCAAATCCCCCACCGGATTCACGCCCGGCCCGGAAGCCAAGGAATGCCCGATCAAGGCATGCAAGCACTTGACCCTGGTAGGTAGTCCCCCAGCGGCCACTTTCGCGATGGCCTCTGGCACCTCGACGCCAGCTTGAAGCGCCACCTGTTCGCGCTGGCGCAAGTAAGTTTCATAAGCCTTCTTGTAGCGGGCAGCGAAGTCTAGATCAGCCAGCATGTCCTGGTAGGTTTCCATCTGCTTGTCTGCCTCGAGCCTGGAAGCAGCTTTCACAATTGCCGGGTGGGACAGGTAGAAGACAGTGGGAAACGGTTCCCCGTTCTCTAGTACTGGCGCGGTAGCAACCACCAGCGGCTTCGAGCACACACAACGTGCCGCAATTCCCACCACGCCTCGGGGAATGCGCCCTAGCTGCCGTTCCAGTTCTTCCAGATCTGCCTCAGTTGCCTTGGTAATGTTCAATTGTCCTGTTCCTCTTTTTCCTTTGGCACTTGCGTGGCGCCCTCTTGCGGACTTCCCTTACTGCTTTGCTTTCCGGCCTTAGCTTTAGAGGCCTTCCCTGCAGTTTTCGTGGTCTGAGACATGATCATAAACCACGGTTCCTTCGGCCCCTTATGGGACTCGATCTGTGCCTTCTGCTGGTACTTCTTGCCCGGATCCATTACCACGTACTGGGTTTCGCCCTTCTTCACATAACCCAGGCGTTCGCGGGCCTGCGAAGCCATAAAAGCCGGATCAGACCACCTTTTCACCTGCCGCCGCAGGTCTACATTTTCATCCTTTGCCTGCTCTAGTTTCGAATGCAACGCCCGAGCCTGCCCAATCTGATCCAACAGGTTAAACACGGGCGGGACAATAAAAGCCCCCACCAGTGCAATGATTCCAAGGAGGGCCACCACCGACACGCGCAGACGCGGTCCGCGCTTGAATCCTAGCGAGAGGACGTGGGCGTTCCTTGCCTTTTTTGCCCCTGTCTGCTTCGCTTCTTCTACCGCCGAGGACGAGGTCCGCCGAAATCTTGAGGGCGACTTTCCCGGGCGTTTAACTGCTGACGGCTTAGCAGCAACCTTGCTTCCCCTACCGCTTTCAGCCTGCCGGGAGGTCGACCTGCCAGCGCGCCCGCTCTTTGCCGGTTTCGCTGCCGCAGCGCTCCTGCGCACGAACTTTGGCGGCCTCGGCTGTGGTTTTCCGCTACGCACAGTTTTAGAAGATGCTGCCGCAGCAGTTGGGCTATGCGGTTCGCGGGTAGGCGCAGCTGAAGAGCGCCTTTGCGCTCGTTGCGGCGGCCGTCTAGTTCCCATGGTTCAATCATGCCAGCAAAGTGACAAACTTTCGTTCTTCACTGCGGGCCTGCCGCCCAGTTGAGACAAAAATAAAACTGGGCTTACCTATTTCGGGTAAGCCCAGTCTTCAGTTAGCCCTTAGGCCTGGAAACGCGGGAAAGCGTTGCGGCCTGCATATACGGCTGCGTCGCCCAGCTGCGACTCGATGCGCAGCAGCTGATTGTACTTGGCAACGCGCTCAGAACGAGCCGGTGCACCAGTCTTGATCTGACCGGAGTTGGTAGCAACTGCCAGATCAGCAATAGTGGTGTCTTCCGTCTCGCCACTGCGGTGCGAAGTCATGGTGGCGTAGCCGCTGCGGTGAGCGTTCTCTACAGCATCCAGGGTCTCGGTTAGAGTACCGATCTGGTTTACCTTCACCAGCAGTGCGTTAGCAACGCCCTGCTTGATGCCCCTGGCCAGACGCTCGGGGTTGGTGACGAACAGGTCATCGCCAACCAGCTGCACCTTGTCACCGACATGCTTGGTCAGCTTCGCCCAGTCTTCCCATTCGTCCTCGGAAAGTGGATCCTCGATGGACACGAGCGGGTACTTGTCGATCAGCTGATCGTAGTAGTTGACCATGTACTCGGTGTCGCGTGCTTCGCCTTCGAAGTTGTACTTGCCGTTCTCGAAGAACTCAGAGGAAGCAACGTCCAGTGCCAGAGCAATATCCTGGCCGGGCTTGAAGCCAGCCTTCTCGATTGCCTCGACAATTAGATCCAGCGCAGCAGCGTTGGATTCCAGGTTCGGTGCGAAGCCGCCCTCGTCACCAAGACCGGTGGAAAGACCGCGGTCCTTGATGACCTTCTTCAGGGTGTGGTAAGTCTCGGCGCCCCAACGCAGTGCTTCAGCGAAGGAAGAAGCCCCAATAGGAGCAATCATGAATTCCTGAATGTCGACGTTGGAATCCGCGTGGGAACCACCGTTCAGGATGTTCATCATGGGGACGGGCAGAACGTGCGCGTTCGGCCCACCAATGTAACGGTACAGGGGCAACATTGCGGATTCGGCAGCAGCCTTCGCAACGGCTAGGGAAACACCCAGGATGGCGTTGGCGCCCAGCTTACCCTTGTTGTCAGTGCCGTCCAGATCCAGCATGATCTGGTCAATACGGCGCTGGTCCTCAGCATCCTCGCCACGGATCTCGGGGCCAATCACATCTACAACGGCCTCGACGGCATCCTGCACGCCCTTGCCCTGGTAGCGCTTCTCGTCGTCATCGCGACGCTCCACGGCTTCGAAAGCGCCGGTAGAAGCTCCGGATGGAACCGCTGCACGGGCAGAAACCCCGTCCTCGAGAAGAACGTCTACCTCGACGGTGGGATTGCCGCGCGAATCCAAGATCTCGCGTGCGCTTACGTTAATGATGCTTGCCACGTGATACTCCAATCATTCTGTTGGCCGCTAATACACCTCTAGCCTAGTCTGGAAGTGAGCCAAGTTGCATTAACGATCCCACAAAAAAGATCGCTGGGAGCTTACAGGGCGCCAACATGGTAGAAGGCGCTGACATAAGTCCCAGCGAAATTGTGGTCTACGCTACTGAGCCGCCCCCATGTTAGGCGCGGTAACCACGTTGGCCGGCAGGGCATTTCCCGGCCTGCCGTCAGAGCGCATCTTCCCGTAGCGGGGGCTGAGCGAGACATCGTGCTTGGCATTGCTGTCAAAAACCAGCCCCGACTTCTGCCCCAGCCCATTCATCACCGTCATGGTTTGCAAGAACCGCACGGACAGGTCAGAAACATCCATCTTCTTCAGCTGGCCAGCCTGCTGCTGTTTAGCGATCTGCGAGCGAATCTGCGAATCCGTAGCGGGCAGCTTCTGCTGCTTGACTACATCTTGCACGCCGGGCGAGATGGACAGGAACTGAGCTACGTAAAGATTGTTCAGCTTCTGCCCGGTCAGCTCTGACAGCTGCTGCGCAGTCTGCGAGATCTGCGCGTCAGAGTACTGCTTGCCATCAATGGTTAGGGCTGCTCCTGGGTGAGCCGAGCAGGCGGACAGTGCCAGGGCGGCACCGGCTCCCAGGGCTAAAAACTTCGATAACTTCACTGCTAGTTTCTACCTTCCTCGCGTAATCTACTTCAGTGTATCTAAATGTGCCTTCACCGGGCTCCCTGGGCGAGGGCGACGTTTCGGGCAATCTGTTCCGGCCCCACCGCGCCGATTGGGGTGGCAACCAGTTTCCCCTGCGCATCAATAACGAAATGCGCGGGGATTCCCGAGACCCTGTAGCTGGCCGATAGCTGTGTATCCTCGTCCGCAATCACCGGGTAGGCCAGGCCCAGCTTCTTCGCGTAGTCACTGGCATCTTTTGCGCTTTCAGCATTGATGGAAACGAAATTGACTTTATTGCCGTAGCGTTTGGCGGCCTCGTTTATATCGGGAGCTTCCGCCCTGCAGGCAGCACACCAGCTGGCACCAAATACCAGCCATACGGGTTTGCCACGCAGTTCAGCCAAGGAAATGTCCTTGCCGTCCAGATCTTTAGCTTGGAACTTCGGAGCTTGTTCGTTCAGCTTGGGTGCGGGACCGAGAGGCTTTTTCTTTGCCTGCACCTGGGCCATGTTGGAGCCTGCCTTATTTTCCTGGGCCTTGTCGCTGCCGAATCCGGTAGCGAAGAACACTACCGCCCCCACAATGGCAACGGCCGCTATTGCAATAACCACAAGGTTGCCCATGGAAGAGTTGCGAATCCGATCAATTGGATGTTCAGACGCCATAGGAATGTAGCCCCCCAAAGAAGTGGTTGCCGAAGTAGGCAATAAGGATCGTAATGAATCATATAACCAGCAGCCAGGCGGCGCGCTTTCCGCGCCACTTAGCTACGACTCGCGCGTGTAGGTTTGCTCCGTAGGCCAACCAAGTTACCAGGGCTGCGGTTTCCTTCGGATCCCAGCTCCAGTACCTGCCCCAGGCCACGTTCGCCCACATTGCGCCCAGCAAAATCATCAGGGTTAGTAGTGGGATGACGCCAGCCTTGTAGCCCAGTTCGTCCAGCACGCGTGCCGACGGGTAGGCGCGGATGCGGTCGCCTAGCAGAGGGCGAAGCAGGTACAGCACGGCGACAGCAAAAGAGACGCAGGCGGCGCCGTAGACAAGAATTGCGAAGGTGACGTGAAGAGGCAGTAGCAGATTGTTCTGCAACGCCGGGATAAGTGGTTCAATACCCGATTGCTGGCTCATGGCGTACAGCAGCATTGTCAGCGAAAAAAGCAGCACGACCAGGGTAAGCATGCGTACCGAGAAGCGCCATTCGAAGACTAGGTAAGCCAGCAGGGCTCCCCACACGAACGAGACTGCGATCTCATGTTGGTTTTCGAAGGGACCGTGCCCGGACAGGTATCAGCGCATTGCCAAGTACAAGGTAGTAAGAACGAAGGCAGTTAGGGTGAGGGCGGTTCCGTAGAGGGCCATCCGCTTCTGCTATGGTCCTTTGGATTCCAATGCCACGGTCGACACCTTCACCGCAGAGTGGTCAGCTTCGTGCTTCCTGGCACGCTCGTTTACGGGCACACCCCGCTTTCGCGCAGTCACAACCACAACGTAGCAGATAAGTGCCAGTGCGAGCACCACAATGGCACCAATCAGAATGTATTCAAGCGTTTGCAGCATCAGTCTGCCTTTCTAACGTCATTGTTGGGGTCGTTGTACAGCGCCCTAGCCATCTTCGCGAAGGGCGCAGTGGACAAGCTGGAAGTTTTATCGGCGAAGGCAACGCGATTCCTGGTGCCCTCTTCGGTTTCATCCACTCGCCCCCACATCCGCCGATGTATGTAGGCAAAGGTCATGATTAGTCCCACCATGATTAGAGCGGTCCCGATCCAGATGAGCACGGCCCCCGGGTCTTTGCGAACGCTCACGCCGGCGTATTGCATCTCGCGACCAAAAAGTACGGTGAGCCCTTCTGCCTTACCGCTCTTGCCGGGATCGAGCATGAAGACTTGGGAAGGTTGGTCCTACCCGTTGGCATAGACTTCCACCTGCACGCTGCCGGCGGGAATTTCTGATTGCGCGCCCGAGGCGGGAGCCACGATCAAGTTTTCTTTGCCTGTCTTTGGCGGGGTAATTTTACCAATACTGTTGGTTTCGTCGGCAGATTTCCACCGCAGTGGTACTGCCCCGGCAAAGAGTGCTTTTCCGCTCTGGTAAGTGACTTTGATCCGCGCGGCGATTCCGAATGACATTTGGTGGAAGCGATAGCCGTCATACCGCAGCAGTTCGTTGACGCGCCCGCTTTGTCCCCTACCCCAATGTTCACGTTTTGCTCGAAAGAGGTGTAAGTGCTCACTACTAACGCCATCAATATGAGCACAAATGCGAGGTGGGCAATCACGGTGCCGAAGGGGCCCCATGCGAAATGGCCCGCATAAAAACTGTGCGGAGCGGCCTCATCATTGAGTACGCGATAGCGGCGCCGAACAAACACGCCTTTCGCGGACTTGTGCGCCTCTTCGACTCCGGCATAGGTAGTCATTTCGAAGCGGCGAGGAGAACATATTGAACACGCCCAGCGCCGAGAATACTGAGACCCAGCCGCCATAGGTTTGCCGCGCGCTGGCAAGAAACTGTTCTTTGCTGGCAGGGTCCGCCATTGCTCCCGGAGGAGCCTACTCAATCAGTGTTCCCATCATGGTGAGCGCTGCCATCACCATGATGGGGACCAGCCCAAAGGACTTGTTGTAGAACAGGCGGTAGATCCTGGCGAGGAAATCTTTCAGCCCCACCTCTACCGGTTCTTCTTGGGATGCCGTTGAGCCCGACTGCGTCATAATCCACCAACTAACTCAGGAAATAATCCACCTATGCGTGCAAAAAGATTCATGATCATCAAGAATCCGACAATGACCAGGCCCCCGCCTGCTACCCCGGTGGTAAGGCGGTAATGATTCTTAAACCAGTCGATCTGCCGACTGATCATGGCGGAGCCAACGGCTACCAGCACGATTGGCGTGCCCAGTCCGATACAGAAGATGACCATCAGTAAGATTCCCCTGGCGAGGGTTCCAGAAAATGAAGCCAGCCCTATAACTGCCCCTAGGATCGGCCCAATGCAGGGGGTCCACCCAGCTCCAAAGGCCAGTCCCAATACAGCTGACCGGCGATAAGAGGGGGCCTGCGAAACATCTGCGTCTACCCGCATGCGGATGGTCCGTTCCAGGACCGGGATTCTAATTAGCCCCGCTACCTGCAGCCCCAAGAAGATCAGGATTGCCCCTCCGGCAATCCGGACAATGTTGCGGTAGTCAGCAACTACATACCCCAGGGTTCCTATGAGCACCCACACCAAAATGAATACCGCTGAAAAGCAGCTTACGAACACCACTGCATGAGAGGCGGCCCTAATCCGTTGGCGGCGGCCTCGTTCTACTTCCATGCCAGTCATGTAAGCGGCGAACACCGGCACTATCGGCAAAAAACAAGGGGATACAAAGGCGAGCATGCCAGCTAGCAATGCGGCGGGAATTGATACGTCCATGTAAGGCTTAGTTTTCTTTAATAGATTGCGAACCATTTTGCCCCAGGTATTTCCTGTGCATCTTGATGGTAGCCGCCATGTCAAAATCCGGCGCCTTCTGGATTACCTTTTGCCACATCTGCTCTGCCTTGATAGTCTGCGGCGGAGTTTGCAACATGTAATAGAAGCCCAAATTATAGAAAGCCTCGACCCGGTTCGGGTCTATCTTCAACACCTTCTTCCATGCTTCTCGGGCCCCATCGGGGTCGTTCAATCCGAGCTGCAGCACTCCGAGTTCCAGCAGTGCGTCCGCGTCATTCGGCTTGTCGAGTAGGCCCACCTTTAGCTGCTGTACTCGATCCAGGTCGGCCTTCTTTTGCGCTTCGCTCTTGCCTTGGCTTTGCGCATGAACATTCGACATGCCGGCGTGCGGGGTCTGCGTGGAAGAGCCTGGATGGCCTATCCAGTACACTCCCGTTACTATCCCTGCTACAAGGATCAGGGAAAGAAGCACCTTGGGTACAGCACCCACCTTGCGGGTAGCGCTCTTGGGCTTGTTCTTCCGCCGCAGCACCGGCTTATCTATATCTTCGCCAAGCTCCGCGGCCGCAAAATCCTCGGGAGCTTGCTCAACCTTCCTAGGGGCCGGGTTCAGATACTGCCTCCTCTGCTGGCGTACCCACCCTTCCAACGAGGGCGGGGCCTACTCCATCAGTTCCTGTAAATCCTGTCTTTGTTCAGGATCGAGTTTCAAAGATGCTCGCGACGCGTCGTCCTGACTGTTCATTTACGATTAGCTATTTCCTTGCTATGGCGTTGAGCAACCTCGGAAGCTGCTAGGTGGGATTCGCTTGCCCTATTCAGTGCCAGCTGCCCCTTCCCGGATGCATCCAAGGACTTATTCAAGATTTCTTGGGCATAGTAAGGAGCGTGAGCACCGTGCGAGTTCTCGGAATAGATGTAGTACAAGTAGATGCTGGCTTTGCGCTGATACTTTCCAGCAAGGGCCAGCTGAGGCGACTCCGGATCCTCTGCCTTCAACTTCTCCATACCGTGAATCAAAGTCACCAACGAATCCATTGCTCGAATACATGGTTACGAGCCAAGTGTCTGCCCGACCACACAGTAGAACCGGGATTTATGCCCTACACTTTCAGCTTCTTCAGAGCGGGCAATTTTTTTGAGACATATTGTCACAAAAATTGTGTTTCGGGCATAGTGAACCCGAAAAATTCGCCCTCGTAATTTCGCAAAAGAACCAAAACAGCATAGATGCACGCCCTAATCACAAAAGGATCGTGTACCTAATTTCCGTCAGTCTTTTGCTCCCGTGTTCGGGTCAGCATTCAGCGTCGAGACCTTGGTCGATACCAACACCAGCACCTGCTCAATCCATTCGAGCAACTGCAAGCCCACGATCTTGGAACCGCCAATCTTGCCGTCGGTCGGAGCGGGCACTAACACCTGCCGGACAGCGGGCTTCATGACCGTCCCCGGATGGATTCGGCGAAGCCGCATCATCTGCGAATCTGCCAGCTCTACCGGGGCGAACCGCACGTACTTGCCCTGCATGGCAATATCGCTGACGCCCGCCTGGCGTGCCTTCTCGCGAAGCTGCGCCACGGCAAACAGCCGAAGTACGGGAGCCGGCAGCGGACCATAGCGGTCTTCCAATTCGGCCCGCACGCTCTGCCGCTCCTCCGCGTTCTGCGCAGAGGCAAGCTTGGCATAGATCTCCATGCGCAGCCGCTCGCCCTGCACGTAATCCTCGGGCACGTGAGCGTCGATCGGCACCTCGATCTTGACCTCTTCCTTCGGAGCGCTCTCCTCTCCGCGGAATTCCGCAACAGCCTCGGAAACCATCCGCACGTACAGGTCAAAACCAATGCCGGCAATATGGCCAGACTGCTCCCCACCCAACAGGTTGCCCGCACCTCGGATCTCCAAATCCTTCATTGCCACTGCCGTACCGGCACCCAGGTCCGTGTTAGCCGCAATAGTAGAAAGCCGCTGATGCGCCGTCTCTGTAAGCGGCTTATCCCCCGGATACAAGAAGTAGGCGTAAGCGCGTTCCCGCCCTCGTCCTACGCGGCCGCGCAGCTGGTGCAATTGCGACAGTCCCATCCGGTCAGCACGGTCCACAATCAGCGTGTTGGCGTTAGAAATATCCAGCCCGGTTTCGACAATCGTAGTGCAAACCAGCACATCCAAATCGCGATTCCAAAAGTCCATGATGACCGATTCCAGCTGGCTCTCTGACATCTTGCCGTGGGCAATGCCAACCCGTGCCTCAGGCACCAACTCGGCAATATCGGCAGCCACCTTAGAAATGGAATCCACTCGATTATGCACAAAGAAAGTCTGCCCGTCACGCAACATCTCGCGTCTAATCGCGGCCTTCACCTGGCTATTGGTATACCGCCCAACATAGGTAAGCACCGGGTGGCGTTCCTCGGGAGGAGTAGCAAGGGTAGACATCTCGCGGATCCCGGTGACCGCCATTTCTAGCGTGCGCGGAATCGGAGTTGCCGACATAGACAGCACATCCACGTTAGTGCGCAGCTGCTTCAGAGTCTCTTTGTGTTCGACACCAAAGCGCTGTTCCTCGTCGATGATCACCAGCCCCAGGTCCTTGAAACGCACCTGGCCGGTAACCAGCGAATGCGTGCCGATCACCACGTCAATCTTGCCCGCAAGCAGGTCATCCTTAATATGTTCGGCCTCTTTCTTCGACGTAAACCGCGACAGCGCAGCCACCTTCACCGGGAAGCCCGCATAGCGTTCTGAAAAAGTCTCGAAATGCTGCTGCACCAGTAAGGTGGTGGGCACCAGCACCGCCACCTGCTTCGAATCCTGTACCGCCTTGAAAGCCGCCCTAATAGCAATCTCAGTTTTGCCGTAGCCCACGTCTCCGGACAGCAACCTGTCCATCGGCGCAGGCTTTTCCATGTCGGCCTTTATCTCGTCAATCACCGTCAGCTGATCAGGGGTTTCAACATATTCGAAAGAATCTTCGAGCTGATGCTGCCACGGCGTATCCGGAGCAAATGCGTGCCCCTTCGTAGCCTGCCTAGCAGCGTAGAGACGAATCAGCTCCGCAGCAATCTTGCGCGTTGCCTTCCGCGCCTTCGCCTTGGTCTTGGCCCAATCAGAGCCGCCCATCTTGGACAGCTGCGGGGTCTCGCCTCCGGTGTACTTACTAACCAGATCCAGCGAATCAGTAGGCACCCACAGGCGGTCTGTGGGCCTTCCCTTTTTCGAGGGCGCATACTCGACTACCAGGTATTCGCGCGTAACCTGATCCTTGCCCCGGCCCATTGTGCGCGTTGCCAATTCGATGAAGCGGCCCACTCCGTGCTGCTCGTGCACAATGTAGTCGCCTGCCTGCAGCGCAAGCGGATCCACACCCTTCTTTCGGCGGGCCGGAACCTTGTTCTTTACCCCTACATTCGCCCGGGACTTACCCGTGATGTCGGCCTCGGAAAGCAGCACGAAATGGGCTTTTTCCGAAACGAAACCATTTTGCACCGCGGCGGGGATCACCCGAACCACAGGTTCGGTAAACGGCTCGGCATCAATCTGCTCTACCATGCGCGCCGGGATCTGGATCTCGGCAAGGCGCGCCTGCAACCTAGCGGCACCGCCAGCGCCCGGAGTGGCACACACTACCTGCCACCCACTAGAGATCCATTCCTTCAAATCCTTACCCAGCTTGCGCGCATCGCCCCGATACGCAGCTGGTTCTGTAGCTGCGACCTCGGCGGTAGGGATCCCATCGTCTCCGGAAGCGCGCAGCGAAGTGAGCTCCCACCAGCGCATGCCTCGCTGCAGGATCAATTCCTTCGTGTCCTCGATATTTTCGAATGGAAGCTCGCGAACCGAAAACGGCACCTTGCCGCCCGCCGCCGCCGAGGACCAGGCTGCCTCCATGAATTCGGCAGTCATCTTCAGCAGGTCCGTACTACGCGCCTCAATGCGCTCCGGATCGTCCGCAATAAATAGTGCATCTTCTGGCAACAACTTGGCCAGCGGCGTCATGTCATCCTTCAACACGGGCATAAGTACTTCCATGCCCTCAGTTGCGGTGCCCTGGCTCAGCCGCTCCAACATCTCGGCGAAACCCGGCAGCGAATTCTGCAGCGATGCCGCCCGCTCCCGTACCGATTCAGTCAACAGCAATTCGCGGCACGGCGGTGCCCATAACCCTGATGCAGCCTTCTCGATAGTGCGCTGATCCGACACCGCGAAAGTGCGGATCTCGTCTACGTCGTCGCCAAAAAACTCCAGTCGCAGCGGATGTGATTCGGTAGGAGGAAAAACGTCTACCAAACCGCCGCGCACGGCCACCTCGCCGCGACGTTCCACCAGATCAGTGCGGGTATAGCCCAGCTCCAGCAGCCGTGCCACCAAAGCTGCCGGGGAAACGCTATCGCCCTCGTGCACCACAACCGGTTCCACCTCGGCAAGGCTCTTAGTGAGCGGCTGCAGCAGCGCCCGCACCGGCAGCAACAAAATCTTCACCGGCGGGGTGTGCGGGTCGCCCTGGATCGGGTGCAGCAGCCGCCGCAACACCTGCGCCCTCTTGGCCATAGTGTCAGATCTAGGAGAGAGCTGTTCGTGTGGCAAAGTCTCCCAGGATGGAAACACCGCCACCCCATCGGTGTAGTTGCCCAGCTGTGCCTCAAGTACCTCGGCATCCCTGCCCGAAGCGGTAACCACCACGGTCAAAGACTCATTGCGCCGCGCTAACAAATCCACCAACGGAGGACGGACCCCCTTAGGCGCGGTTAGCACAAAATGCGGGTAGTTAGTATCCAACTCCGGAACAAGCCCGGCTACCTGCTGACGAACCCCTGCAAGACGCGACTTAGAAATACTCATAAAACCTAGCCATTAGAGTGAAGACGCATCTGCGCCCCCAAAAAATCAGTGGTCACAATATCTTCTATTACATCAACAGCCCGAGCGACCGTCACCTCGAGCTCCGTAAGAGCCTTCCCCGCTACGGGAGCCAACACGTAGTCGGCAGGATCTTGCCTGCCCTGCGGCCGGCCAATACCAACGCGCAACCTGGCATAGTGCTTCGTTCCCAAAGATTTCGAAATAGAACGCAGGCCGTTGTGGCCGCCCTCGCCACCGCCAACCTTCAGACGCAACTGCCCATCCGGCAAGTCCAGATCGTCATGTACCACAAGCAGCTTGTCCGCCGGCACATCGTAGTACTTGCATAGCTGAGCCACCGGCCCGCCCGACACGTTCATGAAACAGGTAAGGGTAGCCAGCATCGTCTTCGGACCGGGCGCGCCCCCGGGCATAGTGCCCACGCGCGGCTCAGCCAAGAATGCGCCGGCGCGATGCTTCTTCAAAGTGCCGCCAAACTTTTCAGCTGCCGCATTTATCACCATGTGGCCAACAGAATGGCGCGTCCGCTCATACTTTTGCCCGGGATTGCCAAGCCCAACAACCAACCAAGTCATAATTCTTTCCCTCCCAGGGCAACAAAAATCCGGGGCAGTCGCCCGCCCCGGATTCTATCGCGATTCTTATTCTTCGGATTCGCCCTCAGCTTCGCCTTCGGACTCGCCCTCAGCTTCGCCTTCGGACTCCTCGCCGGCCTCGGGCTCGGGAATGTCAACTTCCTCGGGCTCGCGAACGGTCAGGATCTCGGCATCAGGTTCAATGTCAAGCTCGACGCCCTCGGGCAGCTTGATGTCTTCTGCGCGAACAGTGACGTCGGCTTCCAGGCCCTCGATGTTGACAACCAAGTACTCCGGAATTGCGATAGCCGGAGCAATGACGGGCAGTTCGAAGGTTTCCTGCACGTGGGTGAGGCCGGGAGCCGGCTCGCCCTCGACTTCGAGCGGAACCTCAACGTTAACCTTCTCGTCGCGGGTAACGGCGAGCAGATCCAGGTGAAGGATATCCCAGCGAACCGGGTGACGCTGAATGTCCTTAACCAGTGCCAGCTGCTCGGTGCCATCGATATCGAGTTCGACCAGAGCGTTGGCGTTGTCCTTCACGATCAGGAAGGTCTCGTGTGCCGGCAGGCTCACGTGAGTGGTCTTCTTATCCTTGCCACCGTAGATGACGGCGGGAATACGGCCGGCTGCACGGGCGCGGCGGGCGTAGCCCTTACCAAAGTCAGAGCGAACGGTAGCTTCAAGCTTGTTTTCAGCCATGATGTCCTTTCGGGTAGTAGTGGCCCCGGAGGACGCAGGGTTTCCTGCGGCCGCGTCGATAACGGAGTGTCAACTGACCTCCCTCGCCGAGGCAACTCACATAGTCTAACTTGCTGGTGGCCACCGAAGCAACGAGCGCGGGCAGTCTCACATTAAACGCCGCTGCCCTCCCCTTGGCGGGGAGGGCAGCAACCTAAAACTAAGCTACGGGGCCGTCGAACAACGAGGTGACCGAACCGTCGTCGAAAACTTCCTTGATCGCACGCGCCAGCAACGGGGCAATCGACAGGACAGTGAGCTTGTCGAAACGCTTGGAGCCCTCGATCGGCAGGGTGTTGGTAACTACCACTTCGCGGGCGCCGCACTCAGATAGCCGCTGCGTAGCCGGATCCGACAGGATGCCGTGCGTAGCAGCAACGATCACATCTGCTGCACCGGAGGCCAGCAGCACCTTGACCGCCTCGGCGATGGTGCCGCCGGTATCGATCATGTCGTCGACCAGCACGCAGTGCTTGCCTTCGACCTCGCCTACAACTCGGTTAGCTACTGCATGATTCGGCTTGGTGGTGTCGCGAGTCTTGTGCACGAACGCCAACGAGCAACCGCCCAGGCGATTTGCCCACTTCTCGGCAACGCGAACGCGGCCGGCATCCGGGGACACAACGGTGATCTTATCCTTGTCGGCGCCAACGCGAGTCTTCACGTAGTCGACCAGTACGGGCATGGCATAGAGGTGGTCCAGCGGGCCGTTGAAGAAGCCCTGCGACTGCGAGGCGTGCAGATCCACCGACATGATGCGGTCGGCGCCTGCCGTCTTGAACAGGTCAGCGACCAGGCGGGCGGAAATAGGTTCGCGGCCCTGATGCTTCTTGTCCTGGCGGGCATAGGGGTAAGAGGGCGCCACCACGGTAATGCGCTTCGCGGAAGCACGCTTAAGGGCGTCAACCATGATCAGCTGCTCAACCAGCCACTTGTTCAAATCCTGGGTGTAGGACTGAATTACGAACGCGTCCGCACCGCGCACCGATTCGTTGAAACGAACGTAAATTTCCCCGTTCGCGAAGTCGTATGCCGTGGTGGGAAGCAGTTCAGTTTTCAGCTCCTTTGCCACTGCCTCCGCCAATTCCGGGTAAGCCCGTCCTGAAACAACTACTAGTCGTTTCTCGCCGGAGGAGATGATGCCTGTCATCGACTGGTCCCTTCTAAAGTTTTGTTGCCTTGCCCTGCCTAGCGGCGCGAACGCCGCTCCGCATAAATCTTAGCCAAAGCACCCAGCTGTTCGGGTGTATTGACGCCTTCTGCTTGGACCGAATCTGCAAGGATGTGGGCCGCCGCCCCCAATCCGTCTTTCACGGCGATTGCGACGGTATCCGTCAAGTAAACCTCGCCCTGGTCGTTATCCGTGTCCAAGTTCTGTAATGCGGCCTGAAGGAATTCGGCATCAAAAGCGTATATTCCCGCATTTATCTCGTTTATTACCAGCTGCGCGGAGCTGGCATCGCGGTGTTCTACGATTCCCTTCACATTGCCGTCTGCATCGCGCAGGATGCGTCCGTATCCGGTGGGGTCTGCGACTTTTGTGGAAAGCAGGGTAACCGCTGCGCCGGCCTCTTCATGGGCGGCAACCAAAGCGGAAAGCGTCTGCGATTCTAAGAGGGGCACGTCCCCCGAGGTGACCACGCAGGTACCGGTGACAGGTTTGGTTTCAGCAAGTTTTTCGAGGGCGCAGGCCACGGCTCGACCGGTGCCTGGGATTTCGTCTTGGTCGGCTACTACGGCCTCGGGTGCAATCTGGTTGATGTGTGCGACTACCTGGTCGCGCTCGTGGCGTACCACCACACAAAGTCGATCTGGATTGATTCCCTGGGCTGCGGCTACGGCATGTCCCAGCAGTGTTTTGTCACCCATTTCGTGGAGAACTTTTGGTAGGGCTGAGCGCATTCGTTTGCCCTGGCCGGCGGCCAAAATGATTACCGTGCGTTCCACGTTGTCCCCCGATTTTTTGCTTTGCAGCACCAGCATTTGCTGGCAGCTCCGCCCCCAGGACTCGAACCCGGACTGTAGGTACCAAAAACCCGCGTGCTGCCATTACACTAGGGCGGAATGGTTCAAGCATGCCATGTTTTTCTCTATAGTAAAAACTGCTGGACTAAAGTCACACTCTTGGGAGGGCGGAATTTTGGTGTCGAAGGCGCGCATGACCGGTCTGGAAAGGCGCGAACAACTTATCTCTATCGCCCGCCCCATTTTCGCCTCGCGCGGCTTTCAGGCCACCTCGGTAGAAGAGGTCGCTGCCGCGGCTAAGGTCTCCAAACCAGTTATCTACGAGCACTTCGGCGGCAAAGAAGGGCTGTACGCGGTGATCGTTGACCGCGAGGTCTCCTCTTTAACCAAAGCAATCATTGGGGCGCTAGAGTCTGCTACCTCGCCGCGGGCCATGGTCGAATCTTCCACCATCGCCCTACTCACCTACATTGAAGACAACGAGGACGGATTCCGCCTGCTGATGCGCGACTCACCAGTGTCGCAGTCGACCGGACCCTATTCTTCGATCATGGGAGACGTTGCGGTAAAGGCCGAGTACCTGCTGGCGCAAACCCTAGAGGCGGTGGGACTAGACCCCACACCCTCGCCAATGTACGCGCAAATGCTGGTCGGAATCGTCTCGCAGGTCGGCCAGTGGTGGTTAGAAGAGCGCAGCGCCGACAAACAGACCGTCGCCGCGCACGTCATCAACCTGGCCTGGTATGGGTTGCGCGGGATGCGCCCCGACCCGAAGCTGGTGACGGTAACTGAAACGGACTAGTTACCTTCGGCCTTCTCGGCAGCCTCCAACCACTCTTCTTCCAGCTGATCCTGGCCCGCCTGCATCTGCTGCAACTTCTTGTTGAGCTCGGCTAGCTTTGCCACGTCCTGCGGGGACAGAGAGGCCGACAAGGCAGCCATTTCCTGCTCCACCTTGGCTATTTGTGCGCGGGACTTATCCAGTTTTCGCTCTAGCGAACGCGCCTGTTTGCGTGCCGCGTACTGGGCTGCCGCATCCGTATTCTGCTTCTTCGGCGCGGGCGCCTGCTTTTCCACCTGCCCCTCGCGCATCGCCAAATACTGTTCCACTCCCCCTGGCAGATCCGCGAGCGCTCCCGAAGGTAGGAGTGCCATCTGGTGGTCGGTGGCTCGCTCGAGCAGGTAGCGATCGTGGGAAACCACTACTAGGGTGCCCGGGAAGGAGTCCAGCAGGTCCTCCATCTGGGCGAGCGTGTCAGTATCCAAGTCGTTAGTGGGCTCGTCCAGTAGCAGCACATTCGGTTCGGCCATCAGTAGTCGCATCAGCTGCAGGCGGCGGCGCTCCCCACCTGAAATTTCTGCGATGCGCGTCCAAGCCCGTTCCCTGGTAAAGCCCAGTCGCTCTACTAGCTGGGTGGCGGTTACTTCCTTGCCTGCCACTTGAATGGACTGTTTTACATCCGCTACTGCTTCGACCACGCGCCGCTCCGCCAACGCATCCAGTTCGTGGGTGGCCTGCGACAACGTGGCAAGCTGGACTGTTTTCCCGCGGCGAATGTGCCCACTGGTAGGTTCCAATTCGCCTCTAAGTAGCCGCAGCAAAGTGGTCTTCCCGGCGCCGTTCACGCCAACGATCCCTACGCGCTCCCCTGGAGCCAGCCGCCAGGTGACATCTTTGATGATCGGTTCGGAATCCGGGTAGGCGAACGACACGTCCTCTAGATCGATGACCCGCTTGCCCAGGCGGGAGGTGGCCATGGATACCAGCTCCACCTTGTCGCGGGGCGGCGGGACGTTCGCGATCAGTGCCTCGGCAGCCTCAATGCGAAATTTCGGTTTGGAAGTGCGGGCCGGGGCTCCTCGGCGCAACCATGCCAGCTCCTTGCGCAAGGCGTTCTGCCTCTTTTCAGCGGCAACCTGCGCCGAGTGAGCACGTTCCTCCCTGGCCAAAATGTAGGCGGCATAGGAGCCCTCGTAGATTTCTACGTGCCCGGGGATCTGCGGTTTACCGTAGCCCGGATCGACGCCGGGAACGACCTCCCAAATGTAGGAGCAGACAGCGTCTAGGAACCACCTATCGTGGGTGACTACCACCAGTGCTCCGGTATTGGAACGATGGTTGCGCAAGTACTGGGCCAGCCAAGCTACGCCCTCGACATCCAAATGGTTGGTCGGCTCGTCCAGCAGCAAAATCGTAGGCTTCGCTACGAGGGCGGCCGCTAGGCATACCCGGCGCCTTTGCCCGCCAGAAAGCTCCCCGGTGCGGGCCTGCAGCGAAATCCCAGAAAGTAGCCCCTCATGGATCGAGCGCACATCGGGATCAGAAGCCCACTTATATTCCGGGCTATCGCCATGCAATACCTCACGAACGCTCGCCTGCGGGTCGGGCTGGTCGACCTGGCCTACTAGGCGCAAGTCGACGCCCTCGGTAACGGTGCGCAGCCCCTGCTCCAGTTCCTGGGTTCCGGCAAGCAAGCGCAGCAGCGTAGATTTTCCAGCGCCGTTCGGGCCCAGCACGCCGATGCGGTCCCCATCGGCAATTCCAGCCGTAAAATCGGCGAGGATCTTGCGGGACCCCGCTAGCGTTCCTGCGTCTTGCACTCCTAATAAGTGAGCCATCTACTCCCTTTCAATCCTTGCGCCGCCAGCCGGACCAGTAATCACGACCACGCGTCCCACCTGGGGCAAAGATTCTAAAGCTGAACCAATCTTGCGGGCTTGCTCCCCATTTTCTGCCAGGGCCACTACTGTTGGGCCGGAACCGGATACCTGCGCCCCCAGTGCGCCGCTATCGCGGGCTACCTCAATCACCTGAGCCAGCGCGGGCCGTTCCGCCAATGCGGCCGGCTGTAGATCGTTGAACATCAGCTGCCCGAGTGGGCGGGGATCCGGATCCGCTAGCGCGCTCGCCAACTGTTCTTCGAGGGGACCTGCCGCGGTTCCCGGCAGCGCCCACGGCGGGGTGTGCGGCTGGCCCATCATGTCAAAACGGCGGAACACCGTGGGCGTGGACAGCCCCTGCCCCGCCGCGGACGCAAACACCCAATGTCGCGCGGCCGCCTGCCCAATCGGTTGTAGCCGATCCCCATAGCCGGTGCCGAGGGCGACATTCCCAGCCAGCGCAAAGGGCACATCGGCTCCCAGCTGCCGGGCTAGGTCCGAGTAATCCTGGTCAATGGCAAAGGTAGCTGCCGTTGCCACGAGCGCGGCGGCAGCATCGGCTGAACCGCCGGCCATTCCCCCGGCGACTGGCACTCGTTTGGTGATCCGCAGCTGTGCCGCCCCACGGATGCCCGCTTTTTGCAAGAGGGCCGAAGCAGCCCTGACAGCAAGGTTTTCCTGCGGGGCGAGGGCGGATAGTTCCGCGGGCAGCGGCATTTCATTTCCAGCACTGTCCACCATGGTGGTCTGCAGGCTCCACCTATCTGCAGGAATAACCTCAACTTCCTCGCGAAGGCCCACTGCCATGAACACTGTGCGCAGCGGATGGTAGCCCCGCTCGTCGGGGCTGGAGCAGGCAAGGGTGACGTTTAGTTTTCCGGGTGCGGAAGCCTTCACGAATCCGCCTCTTGCGAGATCTTCACAAAATCGGCAACGGTCAGGGTCTCTCCGCGCCGGGACGGGTCTATGCCCGTCTTCTCTAATACCTCTGCCGCCTTAGCTGCCGATCCGAAGTAGTTTTTGAGCGCTTGGCGCAGTGTCTTGCGCCGCTGGTTGAAGGCGGCATCTACCAGTGCAAACACTGCCGAGCGATCCGCCTTTGGACTGGGCTTGCGGCTGATCCGCACAAGGGCAGAATCCACGTTCGGCACGGGCCAAAATACGCCGCGGCCGACTGTTCCGGCACGCTCCACGTCCCCATACCAGGCAGCCTTCACCGAGGGCACCCCGTAGGTGCGGCTTCCCGGCCCGGCAGCGAGTCTATCTGCAACCTCTGCCTGGACCATTACCAACACGGTCTGCACCGTCGGCAACGCTTCAAGCAGCGTGAGCAGTACAGGCACCGCCACGTTATAGGGCAGGTTCGCCACGATGTACGTGGGCGGCTCATCAAATATTTCCGAGGGCGCATCCCCCACCGGCACAGCCGCCGACAGTTTCTGTGGCTCGGTTACTTCCATGGCATCCGAGCGCAGGATGCGCAGCCTGTCAGCCGCCTCCTTTTGCCGGGCCAAGACCGTCTGCGGCAACGCGGTAGCAAGGCGGGCATCGATTTCCACTGCTGTAACCGCGGCTCCGGCCTCGAGCAGCGCCAGTGTCAAGGAGCCCAGGCCCGGACCAACCTCGAGCACGTGCATCCCAGCTACGTCACCTGCCGCACGCACGATCTTACGTACGGTGGAGGCATCGTGAACAAAATTTTGTCCCAACACTTTGGTTGGTTGCACGCCCAAGGCGGCACAGATGTCACGTACTTCTGCGGGCCCCAGCAGGCCGGCTTCTAGGGAAGAGTTGTTCACATGCATAAGGTTACACGCCGCCTTACCAGCAAAGAAAAGTCACGGTTAACGCAAGGCGGCACCCTGCCAAAGCAGGGTGCCAACCAGAACGCTTGCAGTTTTTAGGAAAACTACTTCAGGGTGACGGTGCCGCCAGCCTCTTCCAGAGCAGCCTTGAGCTCTTCAGCCTTGTCCTTCGGGGCGCCTTCCAGGATGGCCTTAGGAGCGGAGTCAACCAGGTCCTTGGCTTCCTTCAGGCCGAGCGAAGTAGCGGCGCGAACAGCCTTGATGACGGCGATCTTCTTGTCGCCAGCGGATTCGAGGACGACGTCGAATTCGGTCTTCTCTTCGGCTGCGGGGGCATCGCCTGCACCCGGAGCAGCAACGGCAACGGCGGCCGGAGCAGCAGCTTCAACATCGAATTCTTCTTCGAACTTCTTGACGAATTCGGAGATTTCGATGAGGGTCATTTCCTTGAAAGCATCGAGTAGCTCGTCGGTAGTGAGCTTAGCCATTTTGGCATCCTTTCGGTTTGTCCTGCTTCGCGAGCAGAGGTTTTCTTTTTTGACCTATTCAGGTCGGGGTGTAGCAGACTAGGCTGCCTTTTCCTGCTTCTCGCGCAGGGCATCGATGGTGCGCACCGTCTTGAGGGCGGGCGCGTTGAAGACTTGCGCAGCCTTGGCGATAGGAGCCTTGAGGACCCCGGCAGCCTTGGCCAGCAGAACCTCGCGAGACTCGAGGTCAGCGAGCTTCTTGACGTCTTCAACAGTAAGAGCAGCGCCATCCATGACACCGTTCTTGATTACGAGTGCTTCGTTTTCCTTCGCGAAGTCACGCAGTGCCTTTGCCGCATCTACGGCTTCACCGCTGACGAAAGCAATAGCGGTCGGACCAACCAGATCCTCGCTAAGGCCTTCCACGCCAGCATTCTTGGCTGCGATACGGGCAAGCGTGTTCTTCACGACGGAGTAGGTAGCAATACCAGTAAGCGAGCGGCGCAGCGTCTTGAGCTGCTCCACGGAAAGCCCACGGTATTCCGTCAGCAGCACCGCGTTAGAGGAACGGAACAGTTCCTCTAGTTCGGCGATTGCCGCAGACTTTTCAGGCCTTGCCATAGGCCCTCCTTCCGATCGTGCCACAGGCCGGAGTTCGGGGGTAAAAGAAAAACCCCGGGCATAGGCGCCGGGGGCAAATAACTGCAGTAAGCTATGTTGCTTCTAGGTCACCTACGCCGGCTCCATCCGGATTTGAGTCCACGCTTTGCGGACACCTGCGGTCTTGGGCAGTTATTAGGGTAGCAGCTTGACCTACCTCTTCCAAGGAGTAGGGCTTCTTTGTGCGCAAGGCTACATTAGCCACTGTTGGTAGCCGAGATAGCAGGACATGACTATGACCATGGTTAGCAGCGCAAAACGGATCAGCCTGGTGCCGCCTTTCACTACCGTGCGCGCGCCAATTTGGGCGCCGATGACGTTGGCCACGGCCAAGGTGAGCCCCAGCGTCCACCAGATGTGCCCGGCGAGGGCAAAAACGATTAGTCCCCCGATGTTGGTGCAGGTGTTTACAACCTTAGCTAGCGCGGCAGACTTCAGGAAGCTCTGGCTGAGCAGAGCGGTGAAACCCATGATTAGGAACATGCCGGTTCCGGGACCAAAAAGCCCGTCGTAGGCGCCTACTACGCCTACCAGCACTAGGGCGAGGACGCGACCTTTCTTGCTCGCCTTCCTAGCGCCTTCTATCTCTTTTCCGAAGGAGGGCTTCAGTGCCACGAAAGTGCCTGAAGCCAGCAATAGCACAATAACTATGGGCCGCATGTAGTCGGAGTTGATAGCGGAAGCTGCGGCCGCCCCAATCCCAGAGCAAATCAGGGCAATCGGCACGTATTTGATCAACTGCTGCCTGGAAACCCCCACGTTGCGCGTCAGGGACACCGCCGCCGAGGCGGTGCCGCACACGGCCGCCAGCTTATTCGACGCCAATGCCACCGCCGGTGCCAGCTGCGGCATGGCAGACATGATCAGCGGTATCAGCACCAGCCCACCGCCACCGATTAGCGCGTCTATCCAACCGGCTACAGCCGATCCTGCCAACATAAGGGCCCACAGCGAAATACTCACGGCCACACATCATACGGCAGTACCTAACTTAGGGGAAACCCTACCCGGTAAGAGCTCTCGGCAGATTCGATAGATAGAAGAACCCATAGATATACGAATGCCCCGGAGGCTAGCTCCGGGGCATTCTTCAGCTAGTTAGGCTCAGTGAGCGTCGCCTAGCAGGTCGCGAGTTAGCGAAGCATCAAGCGGGATACCGGGGCCCATGGTGGTGGACACGGTGGCCTTGATGATGTAACGGCCCTTGGAGGAGGCCGGCTTCGCGCGCAGGATTTCATCCAGCACGGTCGCGTAGTTCTCGGTCAGCTGCTCGGCGGTGAAGGAGACCTTGCCGATTGCGAATGCCAGGTTGGAGTGCTTGTCAACGCGGTATTCGATACGGCCAGCCTTAATTTCCTTGACAGCCTTCTCGACATTCATGGTGACAGTGCCGGTCTTCGGGTTAGGCATGAGCCCACGCGGACCAAGCACGCGGCCTAGGCGGCCGACCTTGCCCATCATGTCGGGAGTGGCAACAGCGACGTCAAAATCGGTGTAGCCCTTCTGAACCTTTTCGATAAGTTCTTCTGCGCCAACTTCGTCGGCGCCGGCATCGATAGCCTGCTGCGCACGCTCGCCAGCAGCAAAGACCAGGACCCGCTGGGTCTTGCCAGTGCCGTGCGGCAGGGACACAGTGCCGCGAACCGCCTGGTCAGCCTTGCGCGGGTCAACACCTAAACGCATGACAACTTCGACGGTCGCATCGAACTTAGTGGTGGACGTTTCTTTAGCCAGCTTCATGGCCTCGAGGGGGGCGTACAGCTCTCCCTTGTGGACCTTCTCAGCTGCGGAACGGTAGCTCTTAGAGCGTTTCATTCTGCTTCTCCTTGCAGTTGTGGTGAACGAGGTGCTCTACCTCTTCCACTCCCCTTTACGGGATCTTTCAGTGGGGCTACTTACCTTCGACGGTGATGCCCATGGAACGAGCGGTGCCAGCAATGATCTTGCATGCGGCATCCAGATCGTTTGCGTTCAGGTCTTCCTTCTTGGTCTGGGCAATTTCCCGGATCTGATCCATGGTGACCTTGCCCACCTTGACAGTGTTCGGGGTGCCCGAACCCTTGTCGAGGCCCGCAGCCTTCTTGATCATCTGGGAAGCCGGCGGGGTCTTGGTGATGAACGTGAACGAGCGATCCTCGTAAACGGTGATTTCGACGGGAACGATGTTGCCACGGAGAGATTCAGTAGCGGCGTTATAGGCCTTGCAGAATTCCATGATGTTCACGCCGTGCTGGCCTAGGGCCGGGCCGACGGGAGGAGCCGGGTTTGCGGCGCCTGCCTGGATCTGCAGTTTGATCAGGCCGACAACCTTCTTCTTAGGTGCCATTTTGGGTCCTTCTCAATCTGATTGCGTAAAGCGGGTTGCCCCGCTTCATGTGATTACAATTCGTGCCCTGGCGATGGGCACAAACACCGATCTTAGCGCCCGAGGGCGCCAAAATGCGACTTGCGTGAGTGAGTTCACGCAAAGACTTGGGTTAGGCCGACTTCATTACCTGGTTGAAGCCAAGCTCGACAGGGGTCTCGCGTTCGAAGATTACAACGAGCACCTTGAGCTTCTGGTTTTCGGGCATGATCTCGGAAATAGTGCCCTGCATGGTGGCGAATGGCCCGTCGATAACGGTGACGGATTCGCCAACTTCGTAGTCGACCTTGATGGGAAGGGGTTCTTCCTTCTTAGGCTTGGCCTGGCCGGCCTCGAATTCGGCGGCAGCCTGGGACTCGGGTGTAGGCGCGAGCAGGTTCACGGCCTCGTCAAGCATGAGCGGCACCGGAGCCTGGCGATCCCCCACGAATCCAGTAACGGCCGGAGTGTCTTTAACTACGCGCCATGCGTCGGGGTTTTCCTCGACCAATTCCATACGCACGAGGGCGTAGCCCGGGATACGAACCCGGTCAACCACCTTGCGGTTGGTGTTCTTGATCTCGATGACCTTCTCCATGGGTACTTCCACCTGGTAGATGAAATCTTCCATGTTGAAAGTCTGGATACGCTGCTCCAGGTTTGCCTTCACGCGGCGTTCGTAACCGGAGTAGGTGTGCAGCACGTACCAGTAACCGGGCAGGAATTCGAGCTCTTCACGCAGCTGCTTGGCAGCCTCGGCTGCATCCTGGCTGGCGTCGGCAGGAGCCTGCTCTTCAGCCTGAGCAGGAGCCTCTTCGACCTCTTCCGAAACCGGAGCCTCTTCTTCGCCCTCTGCGGCAGGAGCTGGCGCGTCCTCTTCGGCCTGGACCGGAGCTTCCACCTGAGCTTCTTCTGCCGGGGCCTGCTCGACCTGGTCTACCTGCGAAACGGTCTCCTCTTCGGGAACTTCGTTTTCTACTGACACGAAATTACACTCCTAGACGCTAAAAGATAAGCTTTACGAGGGCGGAAAATCCGAAGTCTACCAGGGCAATGAACGCCATAATCGAGACGACGAAGATGATTACTACCAGGAAGTACGTCCACAGCTCCTCGCGAGAGGGGTAGACAACCTTCTTGAGTTCTGCAATAACCTGGCGAAGGAACAGCGCAATACGGGCGAAGATTCCCGTCTTCTGCTGCTCGGTCCCCTTAGCTGTTTCGGCCACGTTCACCTCACTGGTATCGACTCCGCTATACAGGTGGGAGCCGGATTTTCACTTTCCAACTGCTCCCAGCTTACCCGGGAACCTGCCTGAGTGGCAGGGCAGGAGGGACTCGAACCCACAACCGCCGGTTTTGGAGACCGGTGCGCTACCAATTGCGCCACTGCCCTATTAGTCAGCCTTACGTAACTAACTAGCTCGTTTACTCTAGCTGAGTGGTAGCCTCTATTCAAAATCCCTACGGTAAACTGTGACCTTTCCCCTACCAGGCGGCAGCGCAAAAGTAAATTTTGCCCAAAATATTCTCACTGAGAACGCAAAGACCAATATTGCGCACCAGGTGGACAGATTAGATTCGTGGCAGAATGAGGGACATGGCAAACGTAACCTCCCGCGTCTCCAAACGGATTGGCGCCATCGCCACCTCTGCCACCTTGGCAGTATCTAACAAGGCGAAAGAACTAAAGGCCCAGGGCAAGCCCGTCATCGGCTTCGGCGCTGGCGAACCAGATTTCCCCACCCCCGACTACATTGTCGAAGCGGCTGTGGCTGCCGCTAAGGATCCCGAAAACCACAAGTACTCGCCCGGCCGCGGCCTTCCAGAGCTCAGGGAAGCTATTGCGAAAAAGACCTTGCGCGACTCTGGATACGAGGTGGACCCGGCAAACGTTCTAGTCACCAACGGCGCCAAACAGGCCGTCACCCAAACCTTCGCCACCCTGCTGGACCCGGGCGACGAAGTGCTAATGCCCACTCCCTACTGGACGACCTACCCCGAAGTAATCAGTCTTTCCGGGGGCGTCACTGTTCCCGTGTTCGCAGATGCTGAGCAGAACTTCAAGATCACCGTTGCCCAGCTGGAAGAAAAGCGGACAGACAAAACCAAAGCCGTACTGATATGTAGCCCAACCAACCCGACCGGCGCTGTCTACACTCCTGCCGAACTGCGTAAAATCGGCCAGTGGGCGCTCGAAAAGGGAGTATGGGTAATCGCAGACGAGATCTACGAACACCTGCTCTACGACGGCGCCGAACCGGCACACATCGTAAAAGAGGTGCCCGAGCTCGCCGACCAAACGGTAGTGATCAACGGCGTCGCCAAGACCTACGCGATGACCGGATGGCGCGTCGGCTGGATGATTGGCCCCAAGGATGTAATCACCGCCGCAGCCAACCTGCAGTCGCACCTGACCTCAAACGTGTGCAACGTGGCTCAGCGCGCCGCCCTCGAAGCGGTTTCTGGACCACTTACCGCGGTCGAAGAGATGCGGGAGGCATTTGATAGGCGCCGGCGCACCATGGTGAAGATGCTGAACCAGATCGACGGCTTCACCGTGCCCACCCCGCAGGGAGCCTTCTACGTCTACGCCTCCGTTAAAGACGTGTTGGGTCGCGAGATTGCTGGCCAGGTGGCCCACACCTCCGCCGAACTCGCCCAGATTATTTTGCACGAGGCTGAAGTAGCCGCCGTTCCCGGCGAAGCCTTTGGCCCCTCCGGCTACCTGCGCTTCTCCTACGCCCTCGGCGACGAGGACCTGGTAGAAGGCATTTCTAGAGTGCAAAAGCTGATCGGCACTAAGTAAGGAAACTCTTGAGGGTACGCACTGCAGCGGCGATCGCCACCATCCTGGTGACGGTCGCGCTGTGCGTACTCGGATTCACCTACGCAGATATTCGCAACCCTGACCCGCGCGACGAGGGCCAGATCATCGTCATCGACCGGGCGGAATAGTAAGTGAGCCACAAGCCCCGCACGCTGCGCCCTCCCCGCCCTCTAAGTAACTTCCGCTCCCGCATCACCACCCTGACCGTGTCAGTGGCAACGGTGTGCGTGGCATTTCTTGGGCTAACCCTGATGCTTTCGGCTATGGCCACCGCGTCCTCGCGGGAATTCCAAAACGCCGACACCTTCAGCGAATCAGTCCACACCTTCCTAGACGACGCCAAATTCCCGGGCACTTCCAATGCCGTCTACGGCTACCTCTCTAGGCGAAACCCCTTCGACTACTCTGCCTACTTGGGCTTTTACAACGGCGCCTTGGACGCTCACCAAGGCAAATGGGGTATCCCCGCCTACACCGACAAACAGTTGCTGGCAGCTCTTCACGACTACCTGCCCGCCCGGCGCGGCACCACGCAAGTCGTAAAGACCACTCGCACCCAGTACCTAGTTACCGTGCTGCCGCTGCAGGTAAAAGGCGACCAGCCCGGCGCCCTCGTGCTGGTCCAAGACCGCAACGCTCGCCTGTGGGAATCCCTCAAATTCCTCTGGTTGTACTGTGGCTTCGCAGCTCTTTCGATCATCCTGCTCTATATCGGCACCAGAATCATGGCCGGGGTCATGCTGGGTTCGCTGGAACAGATGGTGAAGGTCTCGCAGGCAACAGACAAGGACGACCTGACCCAGCGCATGCCCGTCTCTTCAACCACCGAACTGTCCATCGTGGCCTCCTCGTTCAACCAGATGCTTGACCGACTCGAGACCTCGCTGGAATCGCAGCGCAACCTGATGGACGACGTGGGCCATGAATTGCGTACCCCCATCACCGTTGTTTCGGGACACCTGCAAGTTATGAATTCGCACGACCCGGCGCAGATCGAGCGGGTGAAGGAGCTCGCCCTCGAAGAACTATCCCGCATGGAGCGCCTGACTAACGACGTGACCACCATGGCCGCAGCCGGGCGGACGGGCTATTTCAAATCCGAACCAATAGACATGTTCGACCTGGCTATGAACGTCTATCAGGGCGCCAAAGTGCTCGGAAAACGCAAGTGGAAGCTTGGCGAAATCACCCCCTTGGTCTACATCGGCGACGGGCAACGCATCCAGCAGGCATGGATGGCTCTGGTATCGAACGCGGTGAAGTACTCCGAAGACAGCTCCACCATAGAAATCGGTCTCACCACTTCCTCTTGCCCCCCACTTTTGGATGAATCAGGCCAGGAAATCTCCACTAAGGTCATAAGGCGTTCGAATTCCAAGAACGGGGCAAACCCCACCTGGCCGACACATGTGCACGAAAATTGTGGAATAATGCGACTTTGGGTCCGTGATAATGGCATCGGCATCCCAGAAGACTCGCAGAGCCGCGTTTTCGAACGCTACATGCGAGCCGATTCGTCGAGGCCAGGATCTGGGCTCGGGCTAGCCGTCGTAACTGCTATTGCTACTGCACACGGGGGCTTCCTTGAGCTTCGCTCCAGGGAAGGGGCCGGGTCAGTCTTTGCAATCGCATTGCCTACCGACACGTCAACCGCCGACATTGAAGGGAACGAGGACGAGTGAGCAAAATACTCGTTGTAGAAGATGAAGCAGGCATTTCTTCCTTCATCGCCCAGGGCCTTGCCGAAGAGGGCATGGAGGCCGTAGTCGCCGCAACCGGCAGCGCTGCCGTGGAGCAGGTACTGGAATCTGAATTCGACCTGGTCATCCTCGACATCGGCCTGCCCGATATGGACGGCTTCGAGGTACTCAAACAGATCCGCGGGCAGGGTGCCTCTATGCCCGTAATCATTCTGACCGCCCGTTCCTCGGTAGAAGATACGGTTGCTGGGCTCGAGGGCGGGGCAGACGACTACATGCCGAAGCCTTTCCGCTTCGAGGAGCTGGTGGCCCGCATCAAACTGCGCATCAAGCAGTCCGGGGGCGGTTCGGATAAGCCTTCCCACATTATTCAGGTGGGCAACCTGGAATTGGATACCAGGCGGCGGCAGGCTGTGGTCGATTCCAAGCCGGTGGAGCTCTCCTCACGCGAATTCACCATGCTGCGCGCATTCATGGAACACCCCGACCAGGTGCTTTCGCGCAGTCAACTCTTAGAAATGGTGTGGGGCTACGGGTTTGACCCGGGTTCCAACGTGATTGACGTCTACGTTCGCTATCTGCGCCGCAAGATCGGTGCGAAGCGCATTGTTACCGTCCGCGGGATGGGCTACCGACTCGCGACTATCTAAGAAGTTAGCTACAGCCTGCATTAGTTGGGTAGGCTGGAAAAATGATAAGCAAGCGTCGCCATAAAGTAGTACTTGATTCGTGGGTAGTAGACCATGCCAACGAGCAGGCGGGCACCTCTATGGTTTCTGTGCGCCGCATCGACGGAGTATTCGTCCGCTACCACCTAATTGCTGCTAAGGAACGCAAGGTGGGATTGACTACCTTCGTGCTTATTCACGGAATTGGCGTGTCTGCCAGGTATTTTGTGCCGCTTGCACATGAGCTGTCCAAGTATGGGGACGCGATCCTGTTTGATCTTCCCGGATTTGGTGGTCTGCCCAAGCCGAACGAACCTATGAATATCAAGGCGTTCGCGCGCACGGTCGCGCGGACGCTTACGACTCTGGCTAAAGAGGGCCGCTTGTCCGGGCAGGTCATTGTGCTGGGCCATTCGATGGGCGCGCAGGTGGCTATGGAACTGGCGCACATCGAACCGACACTGATCGATGGGGTCATGCTTCAGGGGGCTCCGGTCAATGCGCGCGAACGGTCTCTGCACGAGGCGGCACTGCGCTTCCTTCAGTCCAGCGCTCACGAGCCAATCAAACTGGGCCTCATTGCTGCCCGCGCCTACCTGCTCAGCGGGGTGGCCTGGTTCTTAGAGACCCTGCCGGCCATGATGCACTTCGCCATAGAGGACCGAATCGAAGAATATAGGGGCGACCTGGTCATCTCTAGAGGCGAATACGATTCCATTGCCCCGCGCAGGTGGCTCGCAGAACTGTGTACTTCCCGGGGGCAGGACGGACGCACTCGGTTGGTAGAGGTCTCCGGTGGAGCCCACTCTGTCATCTACAAGTATGCGGACGTAGTTGCCGACGAGCTTGCCCAACTGGGAAAGGTCAAGAAGAGGGCGGACAAGTGGGCCACAGATTCGCCCTCGCCCTGGATCCAGCTGCGCGTAGGTGAATACGAGATTACCGAGGACGGGGAACTACCACCCCTGCACCGGCTCCGCCAGGCAATCGAGATGATCACCGACTACACGCTGGGAGCCTTCATTGCCGTGCCAAGGGCCATTGCAGCCGATTTTTCGGATGATGACGAGGTAGCCAAAACCACCTCCAAGATCCCTTTGCGCGGACCCTTGTCAGGGCTGGAATGCTGGACGATTCCGGGCGTGTGGGAACAGCCCATGGCCATGTCCGCAATTGCGGAAGACATTGTGGCCCGCGGCGGCGGAGTGAGGATGCTACCCAGACTGGGAAACATGATGGGGCCCGTACCAGAGCTCGCCAAAATCGTCGAGGACCGGTTAGAGGAGCGGGATGCTAAAGACGTGGTGCTGGTTGCTCACTCTAAAGGTGGCCTGGTAGGTAGGCGGGTCATGGCAGGCCCGCAGGGGCACCGCGTAAAAGCCATGGTCACCCTTGGGACACCTTTCGAAGGCAGTCCCCTGGCAAACGGGATACTTGGGAGGGCTTCCCACACCTCCGACCTGCGGCCAAGCGCTGCCGAAGCAGAATGGCAAAGCCAGCGACTCCCCCAGGTAGATGAACGCATCACTACCATCAGCGCCCGGTGGGACGAACACGTGCCCCGCACGAAGCTGGCTGGCGCCCACAACCTCGTCTCAAAAGCTGTGGGACATATGCGCCTGCTAACATCCGAGGATTCGAGGGCGATGCTCATGAAAGTGCTCACCGGCATCGCTACCCCGCGCAGCTGAAACTACAGGTCTACTCCAACAGCAACCGGTTCCGGCACCAAGTTAACGCCGTAGGTCTTGCGGACCTGGTCGCGCACGTACTCGCTGAGACGGGCAATATCTGCTCCCGTCGCGCCCCCGCGGTTAGTTAGGGCCAATACGTGTTTGCTAGAGATAGCTGCCCTGCCATTAGAACCGGGGGCTACACTTCCCTTCGCCACTCCAGCGTGGTCAATGAGCCAAGCCGCCGAGGACTTGACCAGCCCTTCCACAGTTGGCCCCTGCCCGCTGACAGGGCTAATCAAAGAATGGTCCTGCACAGCAAAACGCGGCGCTTCTTCTGGCAGCGTCTTCGCCTGCTCGGCAGACATAATCGGGTTGGTAAAGAACGACCCTGCACTTACGGAATCCGGGTCCGCAGGATCTAGCACCATCCCCTTGGAACGGCGCAACTCCAGCACTGCTTCCCGCAAGCGAATCGCCGGCACCCGGTCTCCGACCTCGACCCCCAGGTGTCCAGCAAGCTGGCCATAGCGGATCGGCGCGGAACGGGTGGCATGCTGCATCTGGAATTGCACCTCTAAGACCACGTACCGGCCAGTGGGGCCCCAGGTGCGCCCTCCTCCGGCCTCAGGATCGGTTAGGGAACGCTTCAGCACCGAAGTACGGTAGCCCAACTTTAGGTCAGCTAGCGGCAGCACCCGGCGGACACTGCGGGCACGATCCCACACGGTTACCAAGGCCAGGATGTCCGCTGCCTCTGCCCCGTAGGCGCCAATATTTTGCACTGGAGCTGCTCCTACTGAGCCGGGGATGCCCGACATGGCTTCTGCGCCAGCCCAACCCCGCGAAACGGCCTCGCAGACAAAGTCGTCCCACGGGTGACCGCCGACCACCGAAACGGTGGCACCACCGCAAGCAGATTCGTCCGGCACGGTAATGCCACGGCGATCATCAATCAGGACAACTCCCTCAAAGGGCTCATCGCCGGCAACAATATTCGAACCGCCCCCAACAACGAGCAACGGCTGTTCGGCAGCGTCAGCCGCCTGCACAGTGTCTATTATCTGTTCTTCGGTGTCCGCGACCACCAGTTCGGCGATAGGCCCGCCAACGCCCATTGTCGTTAGGTCTGCTAGGGCAGCACTGCCCGCCTCAACCGCCTTCTGCCTACCAGCTGCGCACCATGGCACAGGAGCAGGGCGCTCCGTTTCTTGAACAGATGGGATGGGGCCACACGAATCAACAAATTCCATGCTTCAACCTTACAGGGATAAACCGGCAGTATCGCACCCCATGGGCGCCTGCTCACCAATGCAAAAACTCCTCGCCGAATCGGCGAGGAGTTTCTGAAAAGCTTTTTACTTAGCGCGTTTCGCGGTGCGTAGTGGCCTTGCGGCAACGCGGGCAGAACTTGGAAAGTTCTAGGCGATCCGGCGTGTTACGACGGTTCTTCTTGGTGATGTAGTTGCGCTCTTTACACTCCGTGCAGGCCAGAGTGATCTTAGGGCGCACGTCCGATGACTTGCTTGCCACGATTCATTCCTCTTTTCGCTTGACCGCCGGAGCGGATGGCTAACTTTTATAGTAGCGAGGGGGAGACTCGAACTCCCGACCTCACGATTATGAGTCGTGCGCTCTGACCGGCTGAGCTACCTCGCCACTGGTTCTAAAAAGAACCTGAGCCCCGAACGAGATTTGAACTCGTGACCTCATCCTTACCAAGGATGCGCTCTACCGCCTGAGCTATCGGGGCAACAGTGAACAAGCTTAGCCTGCCAACCTTGCAAGAGCAAGACCGGGCCTTGCGAGGCTCGTCACACAAATCAGCAGCTAGCTGCTGACCGTGGCGGGTGAGGGATTCGAACCCCCGAAGGCGAAAGCCATCTGATTTACAGTCAGGTCCATTTGGCCGCTTTGGTAACCCGCCGAAGCGATTTTCACGCTTGCGCCGTAACGAACGGTGCCCCGAAAGAATAGCAAAGTTAAACCCCTAAACGCTAATCTCCAGGACGTGACAGTTGCCACTGTCGAAATAAAAGGGTAATTTGCAGTTCAAAACTAGGCTTATCTTACAGCTAGATTAGGAGGAAGTTATGGCTGGTCAGTCCTCATTTGATGTGGTCTCAAAGGTAGACCGACAGGAAGTAGATAACGCGGTCAACCAGTGCGCAAAAGAGGTGGCAAACCGCTACGACTTTAGGGGCGTGGACGCCCTCGTGAAGCTGAATGGGGACACGATCACCCTGGAAGCAAATACCGCCGAGCGAGTAGCTGCGATCATCGACATTCTAGAGTCGAAGCTGTTCCGCCGCGGCGTCTCGCTCAAGGCAGTCGACTTTGGCGACAAGGAAGCAAAACCGTCCGGAAAGATCTACCGGCTCACCGGCTCACTTCGCGAAGGCATCCCCCAGGACGTTGCTAAGAAGCTGTCAAAGCTAATCCGCGACGAGGGCCCCAAATCCGTAAAGGCCCAGATCCAAAGTGACGAGCTTCGCGTTTCCTCGAAGTCTCGTGACGACCTCCAGGCAACCATCGCGCTCCTAAAAGGAGCCGACGTTGAAGTTGCACTGCAGTTCGTGAACTACCGATAAAACAGAACAGGCCCGGGTCACTGCCCAGGCCTGTTCTTTACGCTATCTGGTGTTACTTGTCGATATCGCCGATCAGATCTAGCACCTCGTCCTTCGAGAGCTCATCGCGCGAAATGCGGGTCATAGCTTCCCTAGAGACGACCTTGACGCGTTCACGCGCTCCCCTGCCGCCCTCGACTTCGCCAAAGTCCTTGCCTAGCTGCTCCTCGTAAGCGTTCAGCAGCTCCCAGCCCTGCCAGGTGGTGAAGCGGACATTGCGGTCCTCGAGCAGGTGCACCATGGCGTCATGGCCAACCGCCTTCTCGTCTCCGGCATGCAGCTTGCCCTCGTTGAAATCTTCCACAAGATGCGAGATGGTCTGTTGCGCATCCGACTTGGTGGAACCGATCAGCCCAACCGGGCCACGCTTTACCCAACCGGTAGCGTAAATGCCCGGCAGCGCCTGCCCGTCGGCTCCAATGACGCGCCCTTCCACGTTCGGAATAATCCCGCGCACCTGATCGAAGGGCAGCCCCTCGATCGGGGAAGAGAAGTAGCCCACTGCCCGGTATACGGCCTGGACCGGCCAGTCGGTGAATTCGCCAGTGCCCGACACCGTGCCGTCGCCGTTCAACTTGGTACGTTCGGTACGGAACGCCTTCACGTTGCCGTCCTCGTCCGCCAGAATCTCGGAGGGGGCTTCGAACAGGTGAATGTGGATGCGCCTGGAAGCGGTATGCTCCGATGGATCCGTCATCGCGTAGTTAGTAAGGGTCTTTACCACCTGGCGGGCCTGGTTAGAGGCCTTCAACTGCTGCTGCGAGCCCTCGTCGAAGTCAAAGTCCTTCTCGTCAACAATCACGTCCACGTCAGGCTGCTTGCCCAGCTCGCGCAGCTCCAAAGGAGTGAACTTCACCTGCGCGGGACCGCGCCGCCCAAACACGTGCACAGTCTTGACCGGGTTCTTCTTCAGCCCCTCATAAACATTTTCGGGGATCTCGGTTACCAGCATGTCCTCGGCATGCTTGGCAAGCACGCGAGCCACGTCGAGGGCGACGTTGCCAACACCGATGACCGCGATCTCTTCGGCCTCAAGCGGCCACTGGCGCGGGTAATCCGGATTGCCGTCATACCAGGACACAAAATCTGCGGCACCATAGGACTGCGGCAGATCCACGCCGGGAATATCCAGCGGGCGATCGCGGTCAGAACCGGTAGCCATGATCACCGCGTCGTAGTGTTCCTGCAGGTCCTGCACGGTTACGTCCTCGCCAATGTTGACGTTGGCGAACATGCGAATGTCTCCCCGCTGCAGAATCCGGAACAGAGCCAGGATGATCTGCTTGATGCGCGGGTGGTCAGGAGCCACCCCGTAGCGAACCAGCCCGTAGGGGGCGGGAAGGCGTTCAAACAAGTCGATCTGTACGTCTAACCCGGACTTGGCCAGGATGTCAGAGGCATAGATGCCGGCCGGGCCGGCGCCAATTACAGCAACGCTTAGCGGACGCTCACTCATACGAGCCTTTCGATAGATATGTCTTGCTTATTTCACTAATTCGTCAGTTTAGTGCACTAATGGGGCCGAATGTACCAATAGTGGGCTTAGCCACGACGTGACCACCACAGTTGATCTGGATCGGTGGGAGGTCTCCAGAAGATCGCCATGAGCAACCCTGCCACGGCAGCAACGAGGGCGGCGACGCCACAAACAACTGCCAGGGTGTGATTGATGTAAGCCTGGCTGATTTTGGCGAGTAGGAACAGCCCTATCGCTACGCAAAATAGTATGAATGCCGGCCTGCGCCCAAAACTACCCATTTTTCCTCCCGCGCTCTACCCTACCGGTCAGTGCGCCAGATTGCCCTTCCCACCTTTAGTGTCCGGAGCGGTTCCCCGCGTGGCTGCTGCCAGCATCCGGTTGGTGCGGCGGGAAGCCACCATCATGTCTGCAGTTAGGAAGATCAGGGCAATCCAGACGATTCCAGTACCGATCCACCTGGCCAGCGGCATGTGCTCATGGAAGATGAACACGCCAATGATCAGCTGCATGACGGGCGAGAAATATTGGATCATCCCCAGCACGCCTAAGGGCAGGCGGGTAGATACCCACGCGAACATGGTTTGCGGCACGATGGTGACGATGCCGCTACCGGCCAGGAGGGCGATCATGATCCACACTTCGGTCGCTCCCCCGCCAGCGGCGTGAATCTTTGCGAATACGTCTTTGCTCTGCGCTGCCAGGTACCACACGTACAGTCCCAGTGGCGGCACTATTGCGGCTGTCTCTATAACCATGCCTGCTACCGGCGGGGCGGAGGTAGCTACCTGTTTCTTGGCCAGCGAATAGAAGGCAAAGCAGAGTGGCAGGGCAATGGCGATCCACGGTAGGTAGCCCATGCCCACGACCATCACGATGATGGACAGCATGCCGCAGGCGATAGCCGCACCCTGCAGTTTCGAGACCTTTTCCTGCAGCACAATAATTCCCAGAGCCACGGTCATGATGGGGTTGATGAAGTAGCCGAGGGCGGCATCTACGGTTCTACCGGAATTCACCGCGTAGACGTAGATGGTCCAGTTTCCTGCTACCAGCAGACCGGCAATTGCAAGGGTGAGCACCGTCCTCTTATTTCGCAAGGTCCTCCGCAAATCCCCCATCTTGCGGGTAACTGCTAGGAATGCCATCACCGCAACCAGGCCCCAGACCGCCCTGTAGAATACGACCTCTACAGCATCGGCCTGCGCCAGCCAGATAAAATACAAGGGGAACATTCCCCAAATTATGTAGGCGGCTATTCCTACCAGGTAGCCTGTTTTGTCGATTTGCCGAACTTGCTCGGACATTTACCTTTTCTTCCGGTTAGAGAACGTTTTTTGCATCTGGGATGCCTCGCGCCCATGTTAGGTACAAGGCAAGGCCAACGAGGGCGAGGAAGCCAGCAACTGAGAAAGTCAGGTGGTATCCCAGTATGCTAACCAGGCCACCGATTATAAAGGGGCCGACGCCCGTAGCCAGGTCGACCAGCAGGTAATAGCTAGACACTGCCATGCCCGCCCGCCGCTGGGCGGTCTTTGCCACCGCGGTGGCTTGGCATGCCGAGATGCCGGTGCCGTAGCCCAGCCCCAGCAGCCCGGCTCCTATCAGCAACGTCAGCCCGCTGGTAGCGTTGGCAGATAGCAGGTAGCCGCAGGTAAAGCACACCAGGGTGGGGATGATTACCACGTCGTCGCCACGGCAGTCTTGCATTACTCCGCCTATAGGACGCGACAGCAGGATCACGATCGCATAGACCACGAAATACCAGCGGGCCGGCCCTTCCAGGCCGCGCTGCTCGGAATACGGCTGCAGGAAGGAAAGCAGGAAACCGTACGGAGCGGAGCAACAGGAAATCACCAGTGCGATCGGCAGCGCCTTCGGTGCTACCCACTTGTTGATCCCGTGCTCTGTAGAAACCTTGTTGCGCGGCTCAGCTACAGAAAGGTGTTTCCAGCAGCCCAGCGCCAAGATAGTCGCGGCTGCAGCGATCCCCGTGGATACGGCGAATTGGATCTGGTACCCGTTCTTCATACTAGCTAGCAGCATCCCTACGAACGGGGCGACACCTGTGGCAAGGGAGGTTCCCGTAGAAAACCAGCCCGAACCTTCGCCGCGTCTTGCTGCCGGGACAGTGCGCATGGCAGCGCCGGCAAGTATCGTAGCGGTGACGCCGAAGCAAACACCGTGGATCAGCCTAATTATCAGCAAAGACATTAGCGAGGACGCCAAAAAATATGCCCCGGCGCTCAGCACGAACAGGGCAAAGGAGACGGCTGCAGGGCCGCGCTCGCCGAATCTCTCCAGGGCTCGACCCGCAATGATGCGGCCGAAGCAGCCTCCAAAAATAAAAATGCCGGACGTTAGTCCAGCAGCCGAGGAACCTGCCCCAAATTCGGCGGCAGCGTAGCCCACCATCGTAGCCATTAGGAAGTACATGGTCGACATTACACAGAATGACGAAAAGGTAAGGGCTATGAACGATGGGGTAAATAGTCTGGGGGAAAGATTCGATTTACTCATACCCTGCCCAGTATAGGGATTCACATATGAATTCCAAGGCGAGGAAGCTATTTGAGGCTTAACAGACAGAGGCACCGTTGCCGGCGCCTCTGTCTAACGGGTTTAGCTATCCTGCTACGACATGCGATCTACTAGCAGATCGGCAAACTCGCACAGCGCTGCATGCGCATCAGATTTGGGAAGCGCGTCCAGGATCTGTTTTGCTTCGGCCGCCCATTCCCTGGCCATCTGCCGAGTCTGTTCCAGCACGGGGTGCTCACGCAGCGCGGACACCACTTCAGCGAGGGCGGCGTCGTCGCTCAGATCCTGCTCCAGCAGGTGCAGAATGCGCTCTCCGGCCTCGTCAATCTCACCGTTGGCAGCCTGGGCCTTCAACAGCAGAGTGGGCAGCGTGTCCACGCCCTCGCGCAAATCGGTACCGGGCGTCTTTCCAGAGGTCTTCGGGTCAGAGGCCAAATCAATCACGTCATCGGCTATCTGGAAGGCTACGCCCACCTTTTCGCCGTACTCGGCAACATAGTTGGCAACCTCGGGTCCTGCCCCACTCATTTCCGCACCGTAGCGGGCAGACTGGGCCACTAGTGACCCGGTCTTATCGGCAAGAACTTGCAGATAGAACGCAACCGCGTCCTCGTCCTCGGCGGGACCGAAGGTTTCGTTCAACTGGCCCATGCACAGTCTCTCAAAGGTAGTGGCGTGTTGTGCCACTGCCTCGGGGCCGAGCTTCGCTACTCGCCGCGATGCCCTGGAGAAGAGCACGTCTCCGGCCAGGATGGCGCGGTTGTTGCCCCAGATGCGCTGTGCCGCAGGCGCTCCCCTTCTTGAGGGCGCCGAGTCCATCACATCGTCGTGGTACAGCGTTGCCAGGTGGGTCAGCTCTACCACTACTGCTGCGTCTAGCACGTCGTTCGCGCTGCGGCGCGAAGGCGACCCTAGTTGGGCGCAGAGGAGTACCAGCATCGGGCGCATGCGCTTGCCCCCGGCTGCCATCAGATGTGCGGTCAGGTCGTCAACTAGGCCGCGTGCCCCCACGACAGAATCGCGGAGGCGACGCTCGACCTCTTCCAGAGCTTCTTCTAATTCGCTCTGCAAGTCAGCTGATTTTAGTGTTACTGCAGTTTGGCTCACGGAACGAAGATAGTCGCATTTGTCAGGAAATTCAGGACCGGCGCGGGGAGAACGCCAAGTAGCACGGTCAAAATGGCACAGATGACCACTACTGGCATGGTAATACCCTGCGATTTCACTGCCTTCGAAGTGCTGGCTGGCTCGTCCATGAACATGGTGCGGGCCAGGTTGAAGTAGTAGAAGGCGGTGATTGCGGATGCTGCAACTGCGATTACCACGAGTGGCCACAGCCCGGCCCTCAAGCCGGTTGCAAACAGGACGAACTTACCGATGAATCCGGCAGTTAGCGGGATGCCTGCGAACGAAAGCAGGAACACCAACATGCACCCTGCCAGTAGCGGAGACTTGCGTCCCAGCCCGGCCCACGCGTCGATCTGGTTAGCTTCGCCAAGGATGTTGCCCTCGGCATCCGTCTGGCGAACGAGCGTGATGGCGGCAAAGGCACCAACGGTCGCGATCGCGTAGGACAGCAGGTAGAACATGATGGCCGAGGTGGACTGGTTATCCATTGCAATCACGGCGATCAAAATAAAGCCTGCGTGAGCGATGGACGAGAAGGCAAGCATCCGCTTGATGTCTTCCTGTACCAGGCCCCAGAAGGTGCCGACGAACATGGTCAGGATTGCCACAATCCACATGAAGATCACGAGGTTCCATCCCAGCTGCCCTGCCACAGTGAAGTAGAAGCGTGCCATTGCCAGGAACGCCGCTGCCTTCACTCCGGCAGCCATGAATCCCGAGATTGGGGTTGGCGCGCCCTGGTAGACGTCTGGGGTCCAGGCGTGGAACGGAGCCGCTCCGACCTTGAATAGGAGGCCTACCGTCATCAGCACTACGCCGGCAAGAAGTAGCCAGTCAAGGTTGCCTCCCTTAGAGGAGACCGCCTTGGCAATGTCGCTCAGTGTCAAGGTGCCGGAGTAGCCGAAGAGCATTGCTTCGCCCATCAGGAAGAAGCCTGAAGAGAAGGCTCCCAAGACGAAGTACTTGATAGCCGATTCCTGGCTGATACGCCTCCTGCGCCTTGCGGTGGCACAAAGGATGTAGAACGGCAGCGAGAATGCCTCAAGAGCAATGAACAGGGTGAGCAGCGAGTTCGCTGCCGGGAACACCATTAGGCCAATGAGGCTGAACAGTGCTAGCGGGAACATCTCGGAACGCTGGTAGCCAAGGTGCTGGGTCATCTCTTCTGCCCTGGAACCGGGTACATCCGCGGGCTGGCCCGCGAACGAGCCGTCCCCGTGCTCTGTTTGATCGGCCATCACCAAGATGGAAAGCAGGCCGATAATCAGCATGATGGCCTGGGCGCCGAAGGTGAGCCCGTCCGCGTTGTATTCGCCCGCGCCAACCGTCTGGGGCATCTTGCCGTAGGTTTCGATGCCGACGATGGTTAGGGCTACTGCAGCCGCTAGGACCGAGATCACGGACCACACCACCTGCACCTTGCGCCTTGCGCCGGCGGGAACGAATGCTTCAATAAGCACACCAACAATGGCCCCTGCCAACAGCACCATTAGCGGGGACAAGATTAGCCACTGACTGAACTGGGTTGCTTGCATGTTACTTCCCTTCCGTATCTGCCCCGGCGCCTACCTGCACTGGAGCAGGCACAACCTGGGAGGCAGTGGGTTCGACCATGGTGGTAACGCCCTTGGGGAAGAACCCAAGTACGAGCATGGCGGCAATCAAAACACCGACTACGCACTTTTGCGATCCGGTCAGATCGACCATGGATTTGCGTTCCGGGTTCGGCGGGCCGGTGAAGATTCGCTGGTATGGAATCAGCGCGTAAAGCACTGCCAAGATCACGCCGAATACTGCGAAGAAGGCAATCACCGGCTGCACCTTGTAGGTGCCTACGAAGACCATGAATTCTGCGGGGAAGCCCGATAGGCCGGGCAACGCGATGGCGGCCAAGGCCGAGATCAGCCACGTGCCTGCGAGCACGGGGGTGATCCGCTGCAACCCACCAAATTCGGCGATCTTCTGGGTGTGTGCCTGCTGGGTCATGAAGCCCGAGATCAGGAACATGCCCGCGATAGATAGGCCGTGGGCGACCATGTACACCATGGCGCCGATTAAGGCGGTCTGGTTACCAATGAAGATGGCCATAACCATCAGCCCGAAGTGGGACACCGAGGTGAAGGAAATCAGTCGCATCAGGTCCTTTTGCCCGATCGCGGCAATTCCGCCCCACAGCACCGAGATGACCGCAACGATTACGATCGGTAGCGCTGCTCTGTGAGAAGCTCCCGGGAAGATTGCCAGACACATGGTGATCATTCCGAAGGTACCGATCTTGTCCAGGACGCCAACTAGCAGTGTCGAGGTGCCCGGGCGGGCCACTTCTGCTGCATCGGGTAGCCAGGTGTGGACGGGAACCATTGGAGCCTTCACAGCAAACGCGGCGAAGAAGCTCAAGAATAGTGCCATCTCGACACCCGCACTAGTGTGCAGCTGTCCGGCCAGGTTCTCGATAAGGAAGGTACCGCGCCCATTCGGAGCCACCACGTACAGGCCGATTACGCCGGCTAGCATGACCAATCCGCCTGCCAACGAGTACAGCAGGAACTTCAGGGCTGCGGCCCGTCCGCCCCGACCATACCTACCAATCATGAAGTAGACCGGGATCAGCATGGCCTCGAATGCCAGGTAGAACAGGAACACGTCGCGAGCGCTGAATATCAGCACCATGAAAGCTTCCGTAGCCAGGATGAGGGCGATGTATCCGCCCTCGGAGGATTCGGAGGAGTTGTAGAAGCCTCCTTCGTTGCCGGAAGCGAGGATCACCAGCAGGGTGAGCAGGGCCGACAGCAGGACCATTACCAGGCCGAGCCCATTTACGCCCAGTGCCCAAGAAACGCCCAGCTGTTGAATCCAGGAGTAGGTTTCTGCCCACTGGTATGCGCCCGACTTGCCAAAGTCGAAACTGGCGGCTGCGGCTATGGCACCGATAAGTACTACACCGGAGGTGAGCACACCAATCAGTCTGCCGCTCTTTCGCAAGGAGGGCACCAGCCACAGCAGCAGGGCTGCGAGCGCGGGGATTGCTACTAACAGAGTAAGTAGCGGGAACGTTGCGTTTATAACTTGCATATCTTACCTACCGCCTCAGAGCCTGGTTCCGAACACAGCGACAAGCGCGAGCAGCACACCGAAGGCGATGTAAGCCGCGTAAGAGCGGATGTGGCCGTTTTGGATTCTGCGGATGAAATTGCCAAGCCCGAGCGAGCCCTTGCCGAGTCCGCCCACGATGCCGTCGATGCCACCCTTGTCGGCAAGAGTGACGCCCTTGGTGAGGGCGATGCCCGGGTGCATGAACAGCGATTCGTTGATCGAGTCTTGGTACAGATCGTTGCGGGCAGCCACCACCATCGGGTTGGCGGCCGGAGCAATCTTGGGAACGGAGTTGCGCCCGTACCTGACCCAGGCCAGAACAGCTCCGATTAGTACTACTGCCAGTGTGCAGATGGTAATTGCCAGCGCCGGAATTACCGGTTCACCGTGCGCGTGGTGCCCGGTAACCGGTTCCAGCCACTTGGCGAAGAATCCGGTCGGAGCAACCGCTATACCAAATCCGATTGCGAAAATTGCCAGGATGATCATCGGCACAGTCATGAGCGGACCGGATTCGTGCGGGTGCACCTGGCCACCGTCGTTGACGGTAGTCCACCGGGCCTTGCCGTGGAATGTCATGAAGAACAGCCTGGACATGTAGAAGGCGGTGATTCCCGCGCCAATCAACGCAATGAGGCCGAAGATCCAGGCGCCAGTGGTGCCGAATGCTTCCGGCACGAAGGCGGATTCGATAATCGGATCCTTGGTGAAGAAACCGGTGAATGGCGGGATGCCGAGGATCGCCAGCCACCCCATCATGAAGGTCAGCCAGGTTACCTTCATGACCTTAGACAGGGCACCAAAGCGCCTCATGTTCACCTGTTCGTTCATTGCGTGCATGATCGAGCCGGCTCCCAGGAACATCAGCGCCTTGAAGAAGCCGTGACCAACCAGGTGCAAGATTGCGAAGGCCCAGCCAATCGGGCCGAGCCCGGCGGCCAGCATCATGTAACCGATCTGGGACATGGTAGATGCGGCCAGCACCTTCTTCATGTCGTCCTTGGCACAACCGACGATGGCGCCGAACAGCAACGTGATTGCCCCGACGATTGCCACCAGCAGCTGCGCTGTAGGAGCTGCAGAGTAAATACCGCCCGAGCGTACCATCAGGTAGACGCCCGCGGTCACCATGGTGGCGGCGTGGATCAGTGCAGACACCGGTGTCGGACCGGCCATTGCGTCGCCAAGCCATGCTTGCAACGGGAACTGCGCGGATTTACCACAGGCAGCTACCAATAGGAAGATTCCGATAATGGTTGCCCAGTGCCGCCCCATCGAGCCGTCGGCCGCAGCCCCCAGCACGTCGGAGTAGGCAAAGGAGTTGGTTACCTTGAACATCGCCATCATTGCCAGCAGCAGGCCCATGTCGCCAACACGGTTCATGACGAATGCCTTCTTCGCAGCAGTGGCGTTTTCCGGCACGTGGTTCCAGAAGCCGATCAGCAAGTAGGAGGCAAGGCCTACGCCTTCCCAACCGAAGAACAGCAGCAGGTAGGAATCGGCCAGCACCAGGGTGAGCATGGCCGCGATGAAGAAGTTCAAGTAGGCGAAGAACCGGCGCCTGTCAGCATCGTGTTCCATGTACGCCACTGCGTAGACATGGATAAGCGAGCCGGCGAAAGTCACCAGCATTACGAAGGTCATCGAGAGCGGATCGAGAAGCAGTCCCAGATCGATCGCGTGGTCGGAGCCGAGGCCCGCCCATTCAAACAGGTGCGTGCGCAACGCCCTCGAACCAGGTTCCATGCCGTACAGCTGCAAGATGACGAGCAATCCGACGACGAAAGAAGCCCAGGAGGCAACTACGCCAATCCAGTGCCCCCAGCGGTCGCTTGCCCGTCCTAGGAGCAGCAGGACTCCGGCGCTCACTAGCGGGAGCGCGATCATCAGCCACGCGTAGGCGGCCGCACCGGTGGCTACCCCAGGTGCCATAGCATTCATTTGAGCTAGCCTCCTAGTTCTTCATCAAGTTCAGCGCATCAACGGAAGTGGTGCGCCTGGTCTTGAAGATCGATACGACAATGGACAACCCGACCACTACTTCGGCAGCAGCAACAACCATCACGAAGAACGCCATTGTCTGGCCTTCGATGTTGTTGTGCATGCGCGCAAAAGTGACGAGCATAAGATTCACCGAATTGAGCATCAGTTCGACCCCCATGAGGGCGATCAGTGCGGTGCGTCGAGTAAGCACGGTGACAGCGCCAATGGCAAATAGGACTATCGCCAGGACGATGTAGTTGGTGAGACTCACTTGTCTTCACCTTCCTTTCCCTCGACGGTTTGCGAGTGGGCCTTTTCGACCTCGCGCTTACCGGGCTGCATAAGACCTGTGGGAGCTGACTGCCCAGGCATCCCCCAGGCTCCAGAGCGACCCACGGCCTGAGTGGCTTCGCGTCCGTGCAGACCCTTTGCCTTGTCGCCGTGCCGCTGTTCGCGCAGCGCGGTCGAGGCGGAAGGTTCAACAGTTGAAAGGGTCCTAGCTTCCCCACGGGCACGCAGCACGCGCGATACCGACGCCTCAATGGGCTCGCCGGTTTCACCGGAGATCGCAGGTACGTCCACCGCGTTAGTGGAGGCGTAAACGCCAGGCGCGGGCAACTGACCGATGTGGGTGCCGCGGGTACGCCATGCGTTCCAGCGTGCTGCCAACGTGTGCCGCTGGTCTGCCTTGGGAGCCAGTCGATCTGCGTGGTTCAGCAACATCGAACCAACCACCGCGGTAATCAGCAGCACGTCGGCGAGTACCAACGTGTGAGTGTGCTGGGTAAAGATTGAGATGCCAACCGCGACCGGATTATCGGCTCCGTTAGCATCGGCAAGATGGCCCACCGCCGGAAGTTTCGAGGCGACGATCGCGCAAGTGAGTAGCGCAATTAGGACTGCACCGGCCAAGTATGCGAACCACCTCAATGAAGCCGTAGACTTTCGGTAGTTATCGGAGGCCGACACGCCCACCATCATGACCACGAACAAGATCATCATCATGATTGCGCCCGTGTAGACAACTACTTGGACGACACCCAGGAAGAGTCCGCCCTGCTCGATGTAGAGCAAAGCCAGAATCAGCATTGCTGCCACCATACAAATTGCCGAGTGGACTGCCTTGCGACATAGGGCCACCCCTAGGGCCGCAAGCACCAGCAGTGGTGCAGCAACCCAAAACATCACCGTCTCGCCGGTGCTGATGGACTGCGCCGCTAGCGGTAAGAGCGTGTTCACAGTGCTTCCTCCTTTACCGCCTTAGCAGTCTTGAGTGTGGGATCGTCAGGGCGCTTCTGCTCTACCCACTGGATCTGTGCCTGAGTCGGACCGGAGACGGCTCCCTTGTAGTAGTCCGAGTCGGTAGTACCTTCGACCATCGGGTGCGGAGCAGCGAGCATGCCTTCCTGCATCGGAGCCAGCAGCTGATCCTTTTCGTAGATCAACCGATCGCGGTGCTGTTCTGCCAGCTCGAAGTCATTACTCATGGTGAGTGCTCGAGTGGGGCATGCCTCTATGCAGTAGCCGCAGAAAATGCACCTGAGGTAGTTCACCTGGTAAACGCGCCCATAGCGTTCCCCGGGCGAATACTGCGCGTCGGGCCGGTTTACCGCGGCTTCGACCAAGATGGCGTCGGCTGGGCATGCCCATGCACACAATTCACAACCGATGCACTTTTCTAGGCCGTCGGCATACCTATTTAGGCGGTGCCTGCCGTGGAAACGAGGTTGCACATAAGGTCCCTCGAATGGGTACTGTTCCGTTACCGTGGGGCGGAAGAACGAGGAGATGGTTACTCCGAATCCTGCCCATGGCGAAAACAGCTTCCCTAGTGGGCCCTTAGGATCATGCTCGTAACGCATGTCCTCGCGGGTTGGATTTCGTTTACTCACTGGGTTCATCTTCCTTCCCTGCGGTAGCAAGGGCTACTTCTGCGCGACCGGCACGCGGGCTGACAGGCATTTGTTGGCCTAGGCGCGGCGGCACCGGATAGCCTCCTGCCATCGGATCAAATGGCTTCTCGGGACCGGTATCCGCCCTCTTTTCGCGCCCGGTAAATCCGATGATGACCAGCGCGATCAGGAATATTACGGCGATACCGATGAGCAGCTGGGTAAGGGTGACGTTCGCGTACAAGCTGATTCCGCGCATCAGCGCCACGATTACTAGCCAACCAAGCGAAATGGGCAGAAGCACCTTCCAACCCAGATTCATCAGCTGGTCGTAGCGCACACGCACCAAAGTTGCGCGAACCCAAATGATGCAGAAGGCCACGGCCCACATCTTGGTGATGAACCAGATCATTGGGAAGAAGCCGGTGTTTAGTACGCCGCCAAGAATGTGGTCGCCGAACGGGAATCGCCAACCGCCCAGGAACAGGGTGGTAAACACGCACGAGACGTTGAACATATTGATGTATTCGGCCAGGTAGTACCAGGCGAACTTCATCGAGGAATATTCCGTTTCGTGGCCGGCTACCAGCTCGCCCTCACATTCGGGAAGGTCGAACGGCAGACGGTTGATCTCGGCAACCGAGGAGATGAAATAGATGCATGCTGCCGGAATGAGGGCGAAGATCCACCACACTGGCGATTGGGCCGCCACGATCTGCGAGGTGCGCATGGAACCAGAGACGATGAATACCGTCACCATCGCCATGCCCATGCCTAGTTCGTAGCTGATGACCTGAGCCGACGAACGCATTGCGCCTAGCAGTGGCAGGGTGCCCTTAGAAGACCAGCCGCCCAGAATAATGCCGTACACCCCCAATGAGGCAATGGCCAGAATGTAAAGGCCGCCGATCGACGGATCCATCAGCTGCAACGGAGTGGAGTGGCCAAGAATATTCACGTTGGGGCCGAACGGGATTACCGCTAGCACCATGAAGGCGCTAAATGCCGCAACCAACGGACCAACCAGATACAGGATTCGATCCACGCCCTGCTTATTGAAGTCTTCCTTGACTAGCAGTTTCACCGCGTCTGCCACTGCCTGGAGCAAGCCCAGCGGACCGTGGACGTTTGGGCCAGGACGAGTCTGCATGCGAGCAAGACCACGCCTTTCCACCCACAGCGCCATAATGACTGTGATCAGCAAGAACACAATGATGAAGACCGCTTTGATAAGAGTCAGCCACCATGTCTCTTGGCTAAAATCTGCCGGCTGGACCTCATGGCCTGCCGTCGAGAACATTGTTAGAGCGTTCACCGGGTCACCTCCGAGGCAGTAACGCTTACTACAGCGCCGCTTCCGACGCCTAAGGTTTCGTATACGTGGGAGCGGTCAGAGCACTGCGGCAACCAGACCACGCGATCAACCATGTCGCACACGTGCGCTGGCAGGGTGATGGTTCCCGCTTCGGTAGAGATGTCTACCCGTGCGCCCTCGGCAATGCCGAACGACTTCGGTACCCATGCCACAGAGCGGCGGGCGCTTCCTGCCAAGGCAGGGTTGCCGGTTAGCAGCACACCGTGGTCGAGCAGCGGCTTGTGCGTTGCCAGCACGGCCTGACCAGCACCGGGAGCCGCCAGCGCCGCTGGCGCCTGATGCGGGCGCAGCGCCCTCTTGCCTTCCCAGTTCATCAACTGGTTAGCTTCGGCGTGCACGTCGCGCAGGGAAGCAAAAGCAATTGGCCGTTCCAGCTCGGTGGCCAACTGGTCTAGCACTTCCCTATCGCTCATCGCAGGGGTGGACAGTGCCTGTCCGAACGGCCGCAGTCGACCTTCCCAGTTGATGAACGTGCCAGCCTTCTCGGCAACCGGTGCCACGGGCAAAACCACGTCGGCAATCTGGGTAACAGGAGTCTGCAGCACCTCGAGGCTTACGACGAAGCCGGCATTCTTGATGGCTGCCAAAGCATCGCCGGGCAGGTCGCGGGTATCTACCCCGCCCACTACGAGGGCGTCGACCTCGCCGGTCGATGCGCCCTGCAAGATTCCGGCCAAATCAAGGCCTTCACCTGCCGGTACCTCATCCCACAGCTGCTCTAGCGAAGCGCGCGCTGCCGGATCGGCGACTGCGCGTCCGAAGGGAAGCATCGAAGGCACGAGTCCAGCCTCCAAAGCGCCCCTTTCCCCGGCTCGGCGAGGTACCCACGCAAGCTTTGCGCCGGTACGTTCGGCCAATTTGACGGTTTCGGTTAGCAATCCGGGAACCTGGGCGGCGCGTTCGCCTACGAAGATGACGCCATTAGTAAGACCTTCCGCGATATGCGACTGGTCACCTTCCGCGTCCTTCTGTATAGAAGCAAGCACTTCCGGTTCCGTGCCAGGAGCGGCAGGAACGTGCACAGCCCCCATCTTGGCCGAGCCATTGGTAAAGATCGGCGCCACGGTTGCGACCTTCAGTCCCTTGCGGGATGCCTTGCGCAAGCGCAGGAACAAGGTGGCGCACTCATCTTCGGGCTCCAGCCCTACAAGAAGCACCTGTTCGGACTTGTCGATGTCGGCGTAAGTTACGTCCAGGCCGCTGCCCGCAATGCTGGAAGCCAAGAATGCTTCTTCTTCGGCCCCGGTAGTGCGGAATCGGGCATCAACGTTGTTAGTGCGCAGTGCGACGCGGGCGAATTTGCTCCACGCGAAGGCATCCTCGAAGGTCAGGCGGCCACCTGGCAGCAATGCCGGGTTCTTTGCCTTAGCCAAACCTTGGGCGGCCCTGTCGAAAGCATCTGCCCACGAGGTCGGAACTAGCTTTCCGTCCTCGCGCACTAGCGGCATGGACAGGCGGTTCTCGCCAAACTGCCACTGGTAGGCAAAACGGTCCTTGTCAGAAATCCATTCCTCGTTTACGTCCATATCGCGCCCCGCCAAGCGGCGGACGATGTTGCCGCGCCTTACGTCGTTGCGGATGACCGCACCGGAAGCGTCGTGCTCGGTAACAGCTGGCGTGGAAACCAGGTCGAAGGGGCGAGCCCTGAACCGGTAGGTGGCAGAAGTCAGCGCACCCACCGGGCAAATCTGGATGACGTTGCCGGCGAAGTAACTAGAGAAACGGCGACCCGACTGATCTTCGTCAGCCGGTACGATCTGACCCGTGTGGAAGCCCTGGGCGGCACCAGCCTGCCCGCTAGGACCAGAAATCTTGGAAGCATTCGCAGCAGTGGAACCACAGCAATCCTCGGAAGCGATGCCGAGGCTCTTGGTATCAAAGCGGCCGATCTGCTCCCCCATGAACACATGGTGATCGCGCGGGGAGGAACCGCCGCCGCGCCCCTGCAAGTCAATAAACGGGTCGCCCGCAATCTGCTTCTGGAACCGGACGCAGCGCTGGCACAGAATACAGCGGTCGCGGTCTAGCAACACAGTAGACGACAGCGACACCGGCTTGGGGAAGGTTCGCTTAGCTTCGCCGAAACGCGATTCTCCTTGCCCATGCGACATTGCCTGGTTCTGCAATGGGCACTCGCCGCCCTTATCGCAGATTGGACAGTCCAAGGGGTGGTTGATCAGCAGGAACTCCATAATTCCGTGCTGGGCCTTCTTGGCCACGTCAGAAGTGCGCTGGGTGAAAACCTCCATTTTTGGAGCCACCGTCATGGTGCAAGCCGGCTGCGGCTTAGGCATCTTTGAAACTTCGCCAGACCGGTTCGGCATTGCCACCTCTACAAGACACTGCCGGCAGGCACCAGCCGGGTCTAGCAGCGGATGGTCACAGAAACGAGGAATGTGAATCCCAAGTTTTTCAGCAGCCCTGATAATCAGCGTCCCCTTGGGGACTTCGACGCTCTGCCCGTCGATCTGGATAGTGATCAACTCGCTCGCTTCACTCATCGGGCGCCTCCTTCACTGAACTTGGTGGATGCTTCGTAGGGGAAAAGCTCCCAGGCGGGAGTGCGGTAGCCGGCCTCGAATTCTTCCCGGAAGTACTTGAGGGACTTCGGGATTGGGGTAGCGGCCGCATCACCGAGGGCGCAGAAAGACCTACCGCCGATGTTTGAACAGATGTCTTCCATCAGCTCGATATCGCCGGGGCGCCCCTTGCCTTCCAACAGGCGGTGCATAATCTGCTTCAGCCAGTAAGTGCCCTCGCGACACGGCGTGCACTTACCGCAAGATTCATGCTGGTAGAAATCGATCCACTGCGCGATTACGCGAACCACAGATACCGTCTCGTCAAAGACCTGAATTGCACGGGTTGCCAGCATCGAACCAGCAGCCGCCACATCTTGGTAGGTCAACGGCACGTCTAGCTGTTCAGGCGTGAAAATTGGAGCCGAAGAACCGCCAACGGCCCAGAACTTCAGTTCGTGGCCCTCGCGTACTCCCCCGCACATCTCTAGCATCTCGCGCATGGTGATACCCAGCGGAGCCTCAAACTGGCCCGGGTTCTTCACGTGCCCGGAGATCGAGAAGATGCCATGCCCACGGGACTTTTCGGTGCCCATGCAGGCGTACCAGTCAACCGAGTTCTTGAAGACGCCGGGAACCTGCGAGATGGTCTCGACATTGTTCACCACAGTCGGGCGCGAGTAGAGGCCCGAAACGGCCGGGAAGGGCGGCTTCAGCCTTGGGTGACCGCGTCTTCCTTCCAAAGAATCCAACAGCGCAGTTTCCTCGCCGCAGATGTAAGCGCCCGCACCGGCGTGCGCCACGATCTTCAGCTCCCCAAGAATGCCGGCAGCTTCAGCCTCGGCAATCGCCGACAGGATGCGCCGGTACACATGGGCTACCTCGCCACGCAAGTACAAGAAGGCCTGCTTACACCCAATAGCATGGGAAGTAATGGCCATGCCCTCTACCAGACAGTGCGGATTGGCCATGATCTGCGGCATGTCCTTGCAAGTGCCCGGCTCCGATTCGTCGCCGTTTACTACTAGGTACCGCGGGCCGCCGTCGTCAGGAGGCAAGAAGGACCACTTCATGCCCGCCGGGAAGCCTGCGCCGCCACGGCCGGCCAGACCGGAGGACTTTACCGCGCTCACCACGTCCTCGGGCTTCATTGTCCGGGCCTTCTTCAGCCCCTCATAACCCCCGTGAGCCAGGTAGTGCTCAAGGGTCCACGACCGGTCCTCGCCCCAATGTTCGGTGAGGATAGGCGTCAGAGTGTCAGTGGTTATGCCGTTCACTTGTCCTCTTCCCCTTCTTTTTCAGCCTTGGCTCGCTCCGCCTCAGCAGCGGCAATTGCCTGCTGATTGTCCGGCGCCTTCCAGCCCTTCTGCCGGGCAATGCGAAGGCCCAACGTGGAAGGTTCCCCAGCCGAAGGACCTTCGTGCTGGTGGCCATCCAAGAACCCCGCCAACAGGTGTTCGTTCTCTTTGAAAGTCGGGCACACCTCCGGGCCGCGAGTGGGATGAAGCGGTCGATCTGCCTTGATGTCTTCAACCAGGTCCAATGCGGACTGCGGTGTCTGGTTGTCGAAGAACTCCCAATTGACCATGACCACCGGAGCATAATCGCAAGCAGCATTACACTCGATTGCTTCCAACGTGATCTTTCCATCTTCAGTAGTCTCGTCAGTGCCGATTCCCAGCTGCGACGAGACCGCCTCGTAAATGGCATCCCCGCCCAGCACCGCGCACAGAGCGTTAGTGCAAATGCCAACGTTATATTTGCCGGCAGGGTGACGCTTGAACTGCGTGTAGAAGGTGGCAACCGCCGAAACCTCGCTGCGCGAGAGCTCTAGCATCTGCGCGCAAAAAGCAATGCCATCGGCACTAACAAACCCGTCCTCGGACTGAACCAAGTGCAGCATCGGGATCAACGCCGACTGCTGGTGCCCCTTTGGGTAACGGTCCATGATCTGCTGGGCCTCACGCCGCAGCCTTTCTTCGACCTCGGATGAATACTTACTCATTAGCGGTCAACCCCTCCCAATACCGGATCTAGCGATGCCAGCGAAACGATGAGGTCGGAAATCATGCCGCCCTCGGCAAGCAACGAAAGTGACTGCAGATTCGAGAAGGAGGGTTCGCGGAAGTGGACTCTATACGGGCGAGTGCCGCCATTCGAAACCACGTGGCAACCCATGATGCCCTTCGCGTGTTCAATGATCTGGGTGGCCTGTCCAGCCGGGACTTTGAAGCCCTCAGTAACCAGCTTGAAGTGATGGATTAGAGCCTCCATGGAGGTTCCCATGATGTGTCGGATGTGCTCGAGCGAGTTGCCCTGCCCATCGGCTGCCACCGAGAGCTGCGACGGCCAAGCAATTGCTTTGTCCTCTACCATCACGCGCTCGCCCTCGCACTGATCCAGCCGATCGAGCACCTGCTCAATGATGCGGAAGGACTGGTAGCACTCGTCGAAACGCACGCGCACACGACCGTAGGCATCAGAGGTTTCCTGCGTGCACACATCAAAATCGAGCGTTTCATAGCCGCTGTAAGGCATCATTTTGCGCACGTCATAGGCAAAACCTGCGGCGCGCAAGGACGGACCGGTAAGGCCCATAGCGAAGATTGCCTCCGGGGAGATGTAAGAAACGCCCTGGAAACGCGACTTGAAAATCGGGTTATCCATGATTAAGTCTTCCAGCTCGCCAAGATCGCGGCGCACCTTCGGAAGCTGATCGCGCACATATTCTGTAGTACCAGCGGGCAGGTCCTGGGCCACCCCGCCTACGCGCAGATACGCGTTGTTCATACGCAACCCGGTGACGCGTTCGAAGATGCGGAAGATCTCTTCGCGGCCACGGAAAGCGATGGTCATTAGCGTGGTGCCACCCAGCTCGTTACCGGTAGTGCCGATGGCCACGATGTGCGAGGCCGCTCGGGTGAGCTCCATCATCAGCACGCGAATTAACCGGGCGCGCTCCGAAATTTGATCGGTGATGCCCATCAGCTTTTCGACCGCCATCACATAGGCCGCCTCGTTCAGCATCGACGCCACATAGTCCATACGCGTGCAGAAGGTGGAACCTTGCGCCCACGTGCGGTATTCCATGTTCTTTTCGATGCCGGTGTGTAGGTATCCGGTGCCCACGTGTACCTTGCGCACGATCTCGCCATCAATTTCGACGATCAGACGAAGCACCCCGTGGGTGGAGGGGTGAACCGGGCCTAGGTTCACAACGATGCGTTCGTTTACCAGCTTCTCGTGTAAAGACTGCTGTTCAATCTGCTGGGTAACTTCGTCCCAGTCGCCACCAGAGGAAGTGAACTCTGGCAGTTCCTCGTCATCAATGACGGGAGGAGCAGCCTGGTAAAGAGGTGTTGAATGCGACATTAGTTGTAAGACCTCCGTACGTCCGCGGGCGGAACGGTGGCGCCCTTGTACTGAACCGGGATGCCGCCTAGTGGATAATCCTTGCGCTGGGGATGACCTACCCAATCATCGGGCAGCGCCGTGCGAGTAAGAGACGGGTGACCGGTGAACACGATGCCCATAAGGTCCCAAGTTTCGCGCTCGTGCCAGTCGTTGCCGGGGTACACCGAAACCACCGAAGGGATGGTCGGATCTTCTTCGGAGCAGGTGACTTCCAGACGGAGCTGCCTGCCGTGGGTGAAGGACAGGAGCATGTAGCAGGCGTGTAGTTCCCTGCCAGCATCGGCCGGGTAGTGCACTCCGTTGACGCCTAGACACATTTCGAAGCGCAGATCCTGGTCGTCACGCAACATCTTGCACACCTGGACGATGTGTTCCTTGCTGATGAAGAGGGTCAGTTCGTCGCGATCGACAACAACGCGCTCTATAACCTTGCCAACTTCCAGTCCGGCCTCGCGGATGTCTTCTTCAAGGGCGTCGACGGCGGCATCGAACCAGCCACCGTAGGGCCGAGCAGATTCGCCGGGAAGGAAGATCTTCTGTTCCAGGCCCCCAAAGCCGGTGGTGTCGCCGGCGTCGGCTACGTGGAATAACCCCTGCCTGGTGCCCACCAGTTCCGGACCGGGCTTGGCGCGCTCTGCGCCTGCCTGCTCCGAGGAGGGAACAATATTGTTTTCGCTCATGCCAGCAGTCCCTTCTGCATGTGAGTGGGGGTAGCTTCGAGGGCGGCCTGTTCGGCCAACCGGGCTACTTCGCGGCGACGCTTCTCAGTAAGCGGCTCCTGGTAGTGGATCTGATCGTGAAGAACCAAGATCGCATTGATCAGCGCCTCTGGCCGCGGCGGGCAGCCGGGCAAATACACATCCACGGGAACCACGTGGTCGCAGCCCTGAATTACCGCGTAATTGTTGAACATGCCGCCGGTGGAGGCACACGCGCCCATAGAGATAACCCACTTCGGTTCGGGCATCGAATCGTAGACGTTGCGAATAATAGGCGCCATCTTGTGGGCTACTCGTCCAGAAACGATCATTAGGTCTGCGTGGCGGGGCGAAGCACGGAAGACCTCCATGCCAAACCTAGAGATGTCGTAGCGCGGGGTGCCCGCAGACATCATTTCAATCGCGCAGCAGGCGAGGCCCATAGTGACGGGCCATACCGATGCTTTCCGGGCTAGGCCTACCAGGCGCTCCATTGAGGTAATTGCGAAACCGTTCGGCAGATCATTTTCCATCTGCTCGCGGCGGCCACCAATTTCAGCCATTTTCAACCCTTTCCTAGTCCCAGTCAAGTCCGCCGCGGCGCCATTCGTAAATGTAGGGAACCACGAGCAGTATTAGGAAGATCATCATTGCGGCCAGGGAGATCAGCCCCAGGCGTTGCCCATCGGGCAGGGCACCGAACTTGTTCAGCGAAACTGCCCACGGGTAAAGGAAGACGACTTCGATGTCGAACACGATGTAGGTCATTGCCACGAAGTAGTACTTAATCGGGAATCTACCTTCGTGGGCTGATTTTGCAGCGATCGGATCGATGCCGCATTCGTACGTTTGTTCCTTAGTGCGCGAAAACTTCTTCGTTCCCAGGAAAGCCGACAGCACCAGACCACCGATTGCTAGTACTAGCGCAGCGGCAGCCATGATCAGAAACTGCGACATCTTGCCTCCATCTTTATTCGCGACAGTTCATGCACAGCGAGCTCGCAGACTCGTACGCATGCGTCTTTTATTCGAGGGTAAATCATACACGTCATACTTTCGGCACCAGCCTTGCCAAAAAAGCAATTACTCGATCGTCGATTGAGCCGCCATGCCGTTCGTATCCGTCAGACAAAAGCTTGTGAACTGCGACCATAAGGCGGTCTACGGGCAGTCCATAGCGAGTACACGCCTGCATAATTTTTGGACGTTCAATTAGTCTCACAAACACGGTTCCGAGACGGTAGTACCCGCCCCATTCGTCACTCATGTGTTGCACAAATGCTTCCATGGCCGAATCGAAGGCCGCTTCGCCGGTCCGAGCAAAGGCTTGCGTTGCCGCGTCGGCGAGCATCCGTCCGGCAGCAAGAGCAGGGGCGATGCCCTCGCCATTAAATGGACTTACCATTCCGGCCGCGTCCCCAATCAGGGCCAGCCCACCTTGATATTGCGGCTTGCGGTTGAACGCCATGGGCAGGGCCGCAGACTTCATTTGCCCAATCTGGTTTTCGCTGTTGTAGCCCCACTGCGAGGGCGTAGCAGCCGTCCAGGATTTAAAGATCTGTTTGTAGGGCAGCTTCGTGGCGGCCGAGGTCGATGACACGGATCCGAGGCCCACGTTTACGACGCCGCCAGCTAGCGGGAACATCCACCCGTAGCCGGGCAGCAGGTTGGATTCGCCCGGCTTGCCATCCCAGAGTTCGAGTTGGGATTCCATATTGGCTTCTTTGGCGCGCTCACTGCGGTAGTAGGTACGCGCGGCAACCCCCATTGGCCGGTTTTCGAGTTTGATTCGCCCTGCCCTGGTGGCAAGTTTCGCAGCGACGCCACCGCAATCTACAACCAGGCGCGCCCGCACCTCAAACTCGGTGGGAAGCTGGCTCACCTGCTCCCGATCAGCAGTGGCAGCTTGGCGCTCGCCCTCGCTAGGCCAAGCTTCTTTAGGAGTGAGCGCCTCAAAGAGTTCCTGATCTTTTGCGGTAGGCCCCGCAAGCGGATCCGCCTTTCGGGCAACCTGCACGCCCACTACGCGTCCGCCCTCGACAATTGGGCCGGTGACGTTGCACCCTTCCCAAACCTTGGCCCCCTGGGTACGCGCATGCATTGCAAGGGACTGGTCTAAAGAGATGCGCGGCCGCGATGAACCAAATCCCGGCCTGCTTGCCTGCTCGGGCCACGGCAGCTCTACCCTATTTTCGGCCCCTATAACTACCAGGCCTTCGTTCGTTTGATAGCCAGGGCTCTTGCGCGGATTAATGCCCATGCGCAAAAGCTCCACCACGGCGGCCGGGGTGAGGCCGTCACCACAGGTCTTGTCGCGAGGAAATACCGCGCGTTCCAGAACAATTACATTAAGGCCGGCGCGCGAGAGATAAAACGCTGCCGATGCCCCTGCCGGGCCGGCGCCCACAACAACTGCGTCAGCTTGGACGCGGTTCTTGTTCAACCCCAAAGTAGTTTCCTTTGTCTAATCTTTCCTAGCCAATATCTGCGAAAATGCGCAAATATCAGCTGTCAGATTACTCGGAAGCTTCTTTGGCCGCCCCGGGTGGGCGTATGCCCTGTTAACAGGCCCCTGATAGAGTGCCCACCCCCAGCACACTTGCCCACTTTATGCAAGGGCGATGTTGTTTATTAGAGGTTTTTAGATTTTCGAAATACTGCGAAATAGCAGCAATAACTACGCCGGATTTACAGCTGAATGCAAGGCCACGATGCCAAGGGTGAGGTTCTTCCACTGCGGGTTCTCCCATCCGGCCTCGCGCATCAGCCGCGCCAGCGTCGGCTGGTCGTGCCAATCAATAATCGAATCGGCAAGGTAGGCATAGGCCGGGTTATTCGATCCCGCCCTCTTCGCAATGCGCACCAGGACGTGCCGCAGATACCAGTTGTAGAGCTGGCGGAACCCTCCAAGGGTGGGCCTAGAGAATTCGCAGATCACGATGCGCCCACCAGGGCGAGTCACACGCCGCATCTCGGACAGCGCCTTGACCGTGTCGTTGACATTGCGCAGCCCGAAGCTAATAGTCACCGCGTCAAAACTATTGTCCGCAAAAGGCAGCGCGGTCGCGTCACCGGCAACAAAATCTATGTCCGGGTGACGGCGTTTGCCCTCGGTAACCATGCCGATTGAAAAGTCGCAGGCCACTACATCCGCACCGCTCTTTACATATTCGACGGTGGACGTGCCGGTGCCCGCCGCCAAATCCAGAATCTGTTCGCCCTCCCTGGGGTTTAGCTTCTTACGCGTCTGCAGCCGCCACAGTCGATCCTGACCCACCGACATCAGATCGTTAGTAATGTCGTAGCGGCGTGCCACCTGGTCAAACATGGAAGCCACAGTCTTGGGATCTTTGGCTAGGTCTGCCGCTACCTCGCCTTCGGGCGTAGTGGCAGAGGACGAAAATGCGCGCTTGAAGCTGTAGGTCATGGGTTTTATTTTGGCACCCGTTGCGGACAATGTCATGTTTACTGCGTAGTATGTTCGCGGACCACATTAGTAACAAGCGGAGGTAACATTGGCGCCCCTAACATTGCCGGACACGAAACCCAACGTGCAAAGGCTGGCAAAGCAGGTGCCAATTTGCCCGGAAATTTTTGGTTTCATTCCTACTGCCCGGCTGAGCGCGTGGGTGGGAGCCGATCTGGCCCTGCTCGGGTGGGGGCAAAATTTTTCCGTAACGGAAGAGGGCGAGGACGCCCTTAAGCATGCTGACGTGCTTTGGCAGGAGGCCACCGCTGAGGCGGTAGCTACCGAGGAGCTGCCCGTTCATCTGCCCGTCGCCTTTGGGTCGTTCGGCTTTGCTCGGGGCGGAGTCCTTGAGGTTCCCGAGAACCTGCTGGTAGCAACCCTAACTGCTACCTGGCTGATCTCGCTGTCGGGGCAGGATCTGCGCCCTCTCTTTGCGCCGTGGACGGCTACGCCCGCCGAGTTTAGACAGGAAGGGGCGGCTCGCCTGGCGCAGTTGCCCGCATTGGGCACTTTGGCCGAGGGCGAAGGGGCGTTGCCTCCAGCCGAGTGGGCCGAGGCGGTAGGCAGGGTTAGTGAGCAAATCAGGCACGGCGAGGCCAAGAAGGTGGTCCTTGCCAGGGACAAGACCATTGCCAGCCTCAATCCGATCGACCAGCGCAAACTATGTGCCGCCCTCTTTTCTGCCTACCCCACCTGCTGGGTGTACGCGGTAGAAAATCTGGTGGGAGCCACCCCGGAGCTGCTGGCTTCTGCCAGCGGTGGCCGCCTCTTTTGTCGAGTGCTGGCTGGCACAGCCGGCCCTACCGAAACGCGCCAGCTCCTAAACTCCGCCAAAGACCAGCGGGAACACCAAGTTGCGGTGGAATCGGTCAGGACAGCTCTTTCCCCTATCACCACCGAATTGGAAATACCCGACTCGCCCAGTATTTTGCGGCTACCCAACGTGTGCCACCTGGCCACCGACGTGCATGGTCTCACTGATAGGTCGGCGCTGGCAGCTGCCGGCGCGCTTCACCCCACCGCCGCGGTGTGTGGTACCCCAACGCCGGTGGCACGGCAGATTTTGACCGAGGCAGAACGTATGGAGCGCGGCCGCTACGCCGGGCCGGTCGGCTGGGTTGACGCGGCCGGAAATGGCGCGTTCGGCATTGCCCTTCGCGGCGGCCAGATAAGCGCCGACGCCCGCCAGATAAGAATCTATGCGGGCGCCGGAATCATGGGCGATTCAGTACCACAAATTGAGCTTGCCGAAACAGAAGCAAAGATGCAGCCGATGATGCAAGCTTTGCGCTCTATAAGCTAGCGCTGCGTGGCATCCTGCGATCCCAGCGTTACCTCGACATCCTTCTTTTGGGAATCGCGCACAAGCGTCAGCTTCACCTTGTCGCCGGGAGCGTAGCGACGCACATACCCGATTAGGGAATTGCCTGACGAGACGGACTTACCGTCTACCGCCACTACAACGTCGCCTGCCTTCACATCTGCCTTGGAGGCGGCCTCCCCCTTAATCACTTCGGCGATCTTCGCGCCGGCGCGGATAGTTCCGTCGACCCGGGCACTGCCATTGGTCACCATTACACCGATGTAGGCGTGGCGTACCTTGCCGTTTTCCAGCAGCTGGCTGGCCACCTGCTTAGCCAAATCGATCGGGATGGCAAACCCTAGGCCAATTGAACCGGTACTTTCACCCGCCCCATCGGACAGGGAGGCAATCGAGGAGTTGATGCCGATTACTTCACCGGAAGAATTGAACAGCGGCCCGCCGGAGTTACCCGGATTTACCGCAGCATCAACCTGGATAGCGTTCGTAACCACCTGTTCGCCGCGCTGGAATCCCGAAGATTCTTGCTGCACCGACACTGGCCTGTCGAGGGCGGAAATAACACCCGTGGTCATCGTTGAGGAATAGCCGAGCGGGTTGCCGATCGCGGCCACCGGCGAACCGACGGTCAACGATGAAGAATCTCCCAGTTTCGCCATTTGCAGGTTCTTCGGGGGGTCGATAGGCCGAAGTACAGCTAGGTCGGTGGTGGGGTCGGTGCCTACGACTTCGGCCTCAAAGATCTCGCCGGAGGCGGTGGTTATTGCTATCCGCCCGCCCTTGGCGGCACTAGCAATCACATGATGGTTAGTAAGGATGTGGCCGGCGGAATCAAAAATCACGCCAGAGCCATCCGCAGCGGACTGGCCATCGGATACCTGGATTGCAACAACCGCGGGCGTAACCTTCTTTGCCACCGTCTCCCAGTCGGTAGCTTTCGTGTTCTTCGCCTGGGTCACCGGCGCCTGGGTTGCTACCGAGCTTCCCAGCGAGCTGGAGGTAAGTTGCGTGATGCCCACGGCTCCGATGCCCCCTACCATCGCGGCGATGACGCCGGTGGTAATCAGGGCTCCCCAGCCGGGTCGGGACGACCTTCGCTTAGCCGCGGCGCCAGGTTGGGCAAACTGTTGGGAAGGCTGGTATTGGCCGCTCACTCCGCCTGGAAGAGGCTGGGAGCCCTGCTGGTATGGCCGCTGCTGGTAGGGGCTCTGGTACTGCGCGCCCTGCTGGTAACCATAGGTGCTTTGGCCCTGGTAGTTAGCCTGCTCCTGCTGCTCTTGCTGTTCTTGCGGCCTCTCCGCCGAAGCGTCTGCCTGCCCGGGGGTCTCGTTTGTCCCGAAGTTGTACCGGCGCGTCTGCTGCCCGTCGGAGTAGTTCTGGTGCTGTTCGCCCGCCGAATAGTTGGCCCGCTCGCCCTCTGACGGACGATTCGGATCGGGCGTGTAAAAGTTATCCTGGCTCATCTATTCCTCCATGTCTTAGCGTGCCTCTAAGTCAAACAGACATGTATAAGTAGGCACTTTAGTGCTGCTGTGACCATTCTATGAAAATAGCGGCTGAAGGGCGGCACTAATTTTTTCCGCAACATTTCGGTCTAGTTGGGCTAGGCCGGGCACTGCCGTATCCACCTCGATGATGCTGACGCCGCGCACGGGCATTGCCAGGAGGCGTTCCAGATCGCCTAAGTCACCAACCATCTGATATTCGGCTCCCAGCCCCGCCGCGAGCGCGGCTAAGGAGAAGTTTTGGGGCGTGGCGAAATATCTGGGGAAATCCTCTACATGGTTGCTGCCGCCGTGTTCGAGCCCGGCAAAAATGGACCCGCCGGCGTCGTTGAGGACGACGATTTGCAGGTCGGCGTCCTGTTCGTAGCGGCCGTTTATAAGCCCGCCTATATCGTGCAGGAAGGTTAAGTCGCCAACGACGACTCGGACGGGCGCGCCGGTGGCGGTGGCAATGCCGCGCCCACAACTGATGGTGCCATCGATGCCTGCTAGTCCTCTGTTTGCCAGCGCGTTGACAGCACTATCCGGCGTGTGGCCTGCCCGATCGACTAGGCGGATTGTGTTGGATGCTCCGAATAGGAGCCGTGGGGCGGTGTGCGGATCGGTGGCGTGGGCCGTCCAAATGGCGCATGCGACCTGCAGCGGGTCTAGGGCTTCTCCGGCCTCGGCGCGGACGCTGAGGCGTTCTGCCAGTACTTTTTCTACCGCCTTATCCGCGGCGAGCCACTTGCGCGGCAGCGGCACTTGGCTTGCCGGGGCTTCCGGCACGCGCTCGAGCACGGCGTTTACGGTGCCGGCAATATCCGTGTACCGGCCGGTGGCGTCTTTGACCGCCACAATATTTATGTCTGAGCGCGAAAGCAGGGCGGTGATCGGGCGTGACAGCGTGGGGTGTCCACACACGAGCACCTGTTCGATGCCCTCCATCTTGTCCAGGTAGTACAGGTAGTGTGCGAGCGCAGGACCGTAGCAGGCCGGCGAGGTGGGTTCCGCAAGCAGGGGCCACCCCATTGCCCGTGACAGGGCCACAATATTTGCGCCGTCCCCGGTGTCATCGGCGGCAACGATCACCGTAGCCGCATCTTTCTTGAGGGCGGCGGGCCACCCGGGGGCGCCCCCTTCAGTTTTCGGCCGGGTTGGGGCGGTAAAGATTTGCGGTTCGGCGGCGATACCGGCCAGCGGCGAGTCTAAGCACACGTTTAGTTGCACCGGGCCGGGCCGGCCGTCCTGCCCGGTTGCAGCAGCGCTCAGGCGAAATACTTGGCCGATTACCGCTGCGGGGGCACTGTCAGTGGCAGGCAGATCGGCCTGGGCCCGCAGGTTCTGCCCGAAGATGCCTACCTGCCAGGTGGTTTGGTTCGCGCCGGTACCCCGCAAGCGGGCGGGCCGGTCTGCGGTCACCGCAATGAGCGGGATCCCATTGGCGTCGGCCTCCGCAATGGCCGGGTGCAGGTTAGCTACGGCTGTACCCGAGGTAGTGCACAGGGCAACCGGGGATACTTCCCCACCAAGAGCTTCCCCGCGCGCCAGGCCGAGGGCGAAGAATCCGGCGGTGCGCTCATCAATGCGCACGTGCGTCTTCACCAGCCCGGCTCGTTCGGCTGCTGCCGCCGCATAGGTAAGGGGCGCGTTGCGGGAGCCGGGGCTTATCACTATGTGTTTCACCCCGGAGCCTACCAGGGCACCAACGATATTGCGGGCTAGCAGCGCGGTCGGATCGGTGCCATATTCGGGTTGGGCAGAACCAAAACGCATTAGTACCTCATCATTTCTTTTAAGCGCTTTTGCCAGCGGGCGGCGAGAGCGGGGGCGTCCTGGCCCTGAGTGGTGTCGACCTCGATGCGGCGAAGCGGCAGCGTACCGGCGGTGGGGAGCAAGGATTCTTTAGTCACATCCTGCGTAAACAGCGCTACCGTGGCAAGTCCGCAGGCGTGATCCAGGTGGTCGAGGGCGGCCGCTGCGGCCACGCCGGCACTGATTCCAACGGAAGAATCTAGAGCCGAGGAAATGACTAATTCCAATCCGGATTCGTGGGCTACTTCTACAGCCCGCTCGATCCCGCCGAGCGGGGCCACCTTCACTACCGCCACATCTGCTGCCCCTGCGCGGGCTACCGCCAGGGGATCTTCGGCGCGGCGAATAGATTCGTCTGCCGCAATCTTGGGTTCGACTTGCCGGCGCACCTGTGCCAATTCCGACACGGTTGGGCAGGGCTGCTCCACGTATTCCAAGCCATCAATGCCGCCGTCACGTACCGCCGCCTGCAGTTCTCCAATGGCCTTGACGGCCTGGTCCGTGTCCCAGGCGGCGTTGGCATCTACCCGCACCTTTCCCTGCGGCCCCAGCGCGCTGGCAACGGCGGCCACGCGCTCACAGTCGCCGCGGAGGCTCGAGCCCGGGTCGGCCACTTTCACCTTTGCCGTGGTACACCCGCCCGATTCCTTCACCAGCTGCGCAGCCACTTCAGGGGCGGTGACCGGGATTGTCACGTTCACCGGTACCTGCTCGCGCTTAGCCGCCGGGAATGCGGTGGTAGCTGCGGCCAGCCCTGCCCGCAACCACCGGGAGGATTCTTGGGCGTCGTAATCCCAAAACGGCGCTGCCTCGCCCCACCCGGCTTCGCCCTCGAAAAGTAGCCCTTCGCGGACTGTGATGCGACGGAACTTTCGCCGCAGCGGCAACGAGTACGCAAAGACGCGTTTCAGCTGATCGAAGGGGTTGTCTAGTTCAGTTATCATCGCGCGCCCACTCCGGGTAAAGCGAGGGCGGGATCCGGAACGAAAACAGGCCCCACACCCCACAAGCTGCCCCGGCGAGGGTAAGAAGGAGCGCCAGGACAGACCCAATAGTTCCGATCGGGCCATGGACCATCTGCAAGATCCCCACCAGAGACAGGCCCAGCACAGCCACCCCCAGCCCCGGGAACAGCAGCAACGCAAAGTGCGCGTCAAACATGCCTTTTCCGCGTGCCCACGCACGCGCTCGTGGCGACTTGCCCGCACGAAACCAGGCAGAAACCGCGAGCGCGGCCAGCCCAAAAATCAACCCGACAATAATCAATGTCTCCCCTTTCGCCCTACCAATGCTAGCGGGCGAAGCCAAATTACACATCGCCGCTACACTGGACCCATGAGCACGCTTCCATTTGTATCCGACACTTTCGCCGCTGCCCGCTGGCGCGAGGTAGAAGGCTTCGATTTCTCTGACATCACCTACCACCGCGGGATCTCTCGCGGCCCCGAACAGGATGGGCGCCCAGCTGGGGATGACATGCCGGTGGTGCGAATTGCCTTTGACCGTCCCGACGTGCGCAACGCGTTCCGCCCTCAGACCGTGGACGAACTGTATCGGGCGCTGGATCACGCCCGCATGACTTCCGATGTGGCCGCGGTTATTTTGACTGGCAACGGCCCGTCCGCCCGCGATGGAGGCTACGGCTTTTGTTCTGGCGGCGACCAGCGCATTCGCGGAAAAGATGGCTACCGGTACGAGGTCGAAGGGGCCAACCCGGATGCCGAATTGTCCCAGCGGCGCGAACAAATTGATCCGGCAAGGGCAGGCCGGCTGCATATCTTGGAAGTACAGCGGTTAATCCGCACAATGCCGAAGCCAGTCATCGCAGCGGTCACCGGTTGGGCTGCAGGAGGCGGACATTCGCTGATGGTCGTGTGCGATCTGGCGGTAGCGTCCCTTGAGCACGCCCGCCTGATGCAAACCGACGCGAATGTGGGGTCTTTCGACGCGGGCTACGGCTCGGCCCTCCTTGCCAGGCAGGCTGGCGACAAGCGTGCCCGCGAGATCTTCTTCCTTGCCCGCGAATACTCTGCCTCCCAGGCAGCCGCTTGGGGCGTGGTGAACGAGGCCGTACCTCACGAAAAGGTAGAGGACGTAGCCCTCGAATATGCGCGCATCATCGCCACCAAGTCCCCACAAGCTATCCGAATGCTGAAGTTCGCCTTCAACATGGCAGACGACGGCATTGCCGGCCAGCAGGTGTTTGCTGGGGAGGCAACCCGCATGGCCTACATGACGGAAGAGGCACAGGAAGGTAGGGACGCTTTCTTAGAGCACCGTACGCCAAACTGGCAGGACTACCCCTACTACTACTAACTACTTCGCCGAGGGCGGTCCCGGCTTGGATGCGGGAGAGGCCTCTGAGAGGCCGAAATGCTGCAACATTGGGGTGTGAGTCTTCCCAACTACTAATGCCTAAGTCTTCTCGTGCCGGTAAGCTGGGGCCCGCACTCTACGAAAGAAGTTTATGTACAAAAGAATATTCACCGTAGCTATGGCCTTCGTGGGCATTACTGTCGGGGCAGGCTTTGCCTCCGGGCAGGAAGTAGTCCAATATTTCGCCGGATTCGGTATTTGGGGCGTGGTGGCAGCAGCCATCTCGGCCATCATTTTCGCCGTCTCTGGGCTGGCCTTCGTTCAACTCGGTTCATATGTACTTGCCAACGACCATTCTGATGTCTTCAGCGAAGTCACACACAAGTACGTGGCAGTCTTCTTTGACGTAATCATTACCTTTTCGCTGTTCTGCATGGGCATCGCCATGATGGCTGGCGGCGGCTCGTCATTGAAACAACAATTCGGCCTCCCCGTGTGGGTGGGTTCTGCCATCATGCTGGCGCTAACCATTGGTATTGGCCTGCTAGATGTTGACAAGGTGACCGCAGTAATTGGCGGTATCACCCCAATAATGATCATTTTCGTCATCATTGCTGCCGGCTATGCCTTTACCCACATGCACCTTTCCTTCGCCGAAATGGATGCGGCGGCAAAGTCGGTGCATACCGCAGTACCGCACTGGTCCATGTCGATTCTGAACTACGTTCCGCTAGCATTGACGTTGGCCGTGTCGATGGCGATTGTCATCGGCGGCGACATCGGCAACCCGAAGGTTGCTGGCCTAGGCGGGATCATTGGCGGTTCCGTCTTCGGCGTCTTGATGGTCATTGCCACCCTGACACTGCTGACCCGTATCGATGTGGTTGCTGGCGACGATCTGCCCATGCTGACCTTGGTAAATCAGATCCACCCGTGGCTGGGCACTTTCATGTCCGTAGTCATCTTCCTGATGATCTTCAATACCTCAATTGGCATCTACTATGCGCTTGCGACCCGGTATGCCGGCTCTTCTAGGAAGCGTTTCATTATTTTATTGGTGGCCCTCTCTGGCATTGGCTTTGCCATATCGTTCATGGGCTTCCAGAACGTCGTCAGCTACGTTTACCCCATTGCCGGGTGGGGCGGTCTGGCCCTGGTAATCGTAATGCTGGTTTCCTACGCGAAGACTCGTTCTGACATAAGAGAAGAGACGACAAGGCGTGGCAAGATGTTGCGTTTGTTCCGCCTAAAGATGCGTAATGACAAGAGGTTCTCGAAGAAGCACGAGGCCGCCTTGCAGACCGCTCTTGAAGATTCTCCGGCCGACGCGGAGGACCTGCATTCGACTGTAGGCTCTGCTGCAGTCGATCAGCTAGAAGAGGAGAACGTGGACTACGATATTCTGCCCGAGATTGAAGAGGCTCAGGCCGAAACCGAGGCAGAGTGAACCTCACCTTTTGTTGCCCGCAGGTTCAAGGCGTCCGGGAGCTGTACGACCTAATCTGTCTACGTCTTGAAAATCCAGGCAAGTACGGCCCGCTCATGCCGGTTTCCGCCGGGGCAGACACCGCTGCCGCTGAGCGCCGTATTGGCGATGCGGACGGGGCCGATTTCATTTTGCAAACTTCCGGATCGACTACCGGGCACGGGCACTTGGTAGGCCTTACTGCGGGAGCGTTTTCGTCCTCTGAAGCTGCTACTGCCAAGCGTTTCGGAGGACGAGGGCGCTGGCTGCTGGCCCTTCCTGCCCATCACGTTGCGGGGTTTCAGGTGCTGGCACGTTCCTGTGCGGGCGGCACCTTCCCAATCCTGCCGCCGCCCGGGCGCTCTTTCCGCGAGCGCAAGGTGGCTTCTTTTGCTCCCGAGGCCGGCTTCGCTTCTCTGGTACCTACGCAGCTTTCGGACCTGCTCGAGGGCGAAGACGACTTGGCCCCACTGCGGTCGTTGCGCGCGATCTTAGTAGGTGGAGCGGCTTCCTCGCCGGCTTTGCTGGACCGCGCCCGGCAGGCAGGGTTGCCCGTGGTTACCACCTACGGCATGACCGAGACGGCAGGTGGTTGCGTCTACGACGGCCTGCCTTTGGACGGGGTGCATATACGCATCAGCGATGGGCGGATTTGTCTTAGTGGGCCGATGCTGGCACAGGGGTATTTAGATGATCCCCGCTCGCCCGCTTTTACTTTTGAGCAGGGCAGACGCTGGCACATTACTTCTGATGCGGGGGCTTTTACTGACTACTTGCAGGTGTTTGGGCGCCTCGATGACGCCATCATTTCTGGTGGCGTGAAAGTTTTTGCCAGGCAGGTAGAAGATTTGCTGCGCGAGTTTCCGGGCGTTCGCGATGTAGCTGTGCTGCCCGTGGCCGATCCCCGGTGGGGGCAGGCTGTGGGCGCCGTTGTGGAGGCAGATTTTGCAGTGGCTACGCAGGCCGAAGCAATGCGCAAGCACGTGCGCTCTGAGCTGGGCAAGGCCGCCCCGCCCCGCCTATTTGTGCAGGGTAAGATCCCCATGTTGGCCTCTGGCAAGCTGGATAGAAAACGTGCCACGGCACTGCTAGCCCACCCGACCTGGGCTAAATAAATTTTCTTCGCACTGCCATTGCTACCTATGCTTGCTAGGACGAAAGGTTTTAGATGTCTACTACCGTAAATGATTGGCTCGAGGGCGCCCGCCTGCGCACTTTGCCCGCCGCGGCTGCCCCGGTACTAGGCGGTGCTGGTATTGCGGCTGGCGCGGGCGGTTTTTCTTTTCCACGCTCCCTCCTTGCCTTGCTGGTGGCGTTGCTACTGCAGATAGGCTGTAATTTTGCCAACGACTATTCCGATGGCATTCGGGGCACTGACGATTTCCGGACTGGGCCGCCCCGTCTGACGGGAGGCGGCAAGGTGCGCCCGAAGATTGTGCTGGCAGTGGCCCTTGGTTGTTTTGCAGCGGCAGCAGTTTTGGGCCTGGTTCTGGTGGCACTGTCTGGCAAGTGGTGGCTCCTGCTAGCTGGCCTCGCGGCAATTATCGCCGCCTGGTTCTACACCGGGGGGAAGCATCCCTACGGTTACTTGGGGGTTGCGGAATTTTTTGTATTCGTTTTCTTTGGCTTGATGGCTACCGTCGGCACCGTCTATGTGCAGTTGGAACACGCCCCCATGAGTGCTTGGCTAGCGGGCGCGGCCATGGGCTTGTATTCTTGCGCGCTGCTGATGGTAAATAACATTCGGGATATCCCCACTGACCGGGAGGCTGGCAAGAATACGCTGGCAGTGCGACTGGGGGATGCCCGGTCGCGGCGTACCTACGTTGCCTATCTGGTGTTTGCGCCCGTACTGATTGGCATCGGTTTGCATTCAAGCGCCATCGTCATCCCTGCGGTGGTAGGGCTTGAGGTTGCGGGCATAATCATCTGCTTGCCGCTGGTGCGAGGAGCCCGGGGAAGGGCACTCTTGGCAGTGCTTGCCAGCACCGGCAAACTTACTTTGGGAGCAGGGCTCATTACTCTCCTAGCCGCCTTGTTCTAATCTGTAGCGAGGGCGCGCAACCCTGCCTAGACAAAAAGATGCCCGCGACCAGCTGGTCGCGGGCATCAGCGCATCTAACAGCACCCTGAGGAAACATTCTCCTCGTCAAAATCGGCGCGGGCTCGCCAGAAGGCTCGCGCACTCATGGGCTCATGATCGGGGTGTTCCAGGCGGTGGCGTTCGACATATTTGTCATACGCGCTTTCGCCCGTGAAGTCCCGCCACAGCCGCCGCATGTACGCCAATTTTTCCATCAGTGCCATTTTTCCTACTTACTTGCGATCTCGCTCTGCTTCAGTCCTGGAATCAGCTTCGGGTCGCCTACCACGCGGTATTCGGCCACCAGCTTCTTCTCGAGCTTGTTCGCGATCAAGTGCTCGGGAGCGTAGAAGTTCGATTCTACGAACGGGTCTTCCGAGGTGGTGGTGTCACCAGTGCGCACGGTCTTCCAGATGCGGATTGCAGCGCAGACGATCACGAATGCAACAGCTACCACGAACACGATGGACAGAGTGCCCTGGATGAACGTGTTGCGAATAATCGCCTCAGTGATCTCGGCTTCTTCACCGGTCTGCCCCGGCAGGGCTGCGCGGGCTTCGCGCCACTGCTGCCAGTAACCGACCTTGGCGTCGGTGCTGAAGATCTTCTGCCAAGAAGCGGTGAAGGTAACGATCGTGTCGAAGACGAAGGGGATTGCAGGGATCCACGCGTACTTGGTATAACCCTTGCGCACCACCATCACCAGTGCCACTAGCAACGCGACCGCGGCAATTAGCTGGTTTGCGATACCGAATAGCGGGTACAGCGTCTGAATGCCGCCACGCGGATCGGTAACGCCCATCAGCAGCAGCGAACCCCAGGCGGCGACAACTACACCAGTAGATAGCCACGCACCGGTACGCCAGGAAGGATCGGCAAACTTCGGGATCACGTTGCCGAGTGCATCCGATAGCTGGAAGCGGGCCACACGGGTTACCGCGTCCACGGCCGACAGGATGAACAGTGCCTCGAACATGATTGCGAAGTGGTACCAGAAGCCCATCATGGCCTTGCCGCCACCGACCTTATGCAGAATGTGAGACATGGATACGGCCAGGGTGGGAGCGCCGCCGGTACGGGAGACGACGGAGGGCTCGCCTACGTCCTTTGCGACCTGCTTCAGTGCGTCTGCACCGTGGAAGGTCTTGGGGTTGCCTGCGTCATCCCAGGATTCCCACTTTGCCTTGATGGGCTGTCCCTTGACGTCGGTGACGCCCAGGTTGGCCAATGCAGCGTTCGAGATTTCCTCGCGGTCCTTAGTCACCTGGGTGACGGAAGTACCAGCCAGCTGGTCGGAGGTTGCTTCGGAGGTGTTCATCGCGAAGTAGATGCCCTGGTTCAGCGAAGCTGCTGCAGCCAGCGCCATGATCGCTACGAAGGATTCCATGAGCATACCGCCGTAGCCGATCATGCGGGACTGGGATTCTTTCTGGATCATCTTGGGGCTGGTGCCCGAGGAAACCATGGCGTGCATGCCCGAGAGGGCGCCACAGGCGATGGTGATGAACAGGAACGGGAAAAGCTCGCCGGCGAATACCGGGCCGGAGGTAGAGAGCGCGAATTCGGTTACTGCGGGCATCTGCACGATCGGGCGGATGAACACAATGCCGAGGGCGAGTACACAGATCGTGCCCACCTTCATGAAGGTGGACAGGTAGTCGCGCGGGGTGAGTAGCACCCACACGGGCAGAACTGCTGCTAGGAAGCCGTAGACAACCATGCACCAAACCAAGGTGGTCGGGGATAGGTGCAGGTACTGCTGCCCCCAGCTGGATTCTGCTACGTAGCGGCCCATGATGATGACGACGATCAGCAGGGTGCAGCCGACCACGGAAACTTGGGTGATCTTGCCGGGTTGGACGTAGCGCAGCCACAGCCCCATTGCGATCGCAATCGGAATGGTGGAACCTACCGAGAAGACGCCCCACGGGGAGGCTGCTAGCGCGTTCACACAGACCATTGCGAGCACTGCCAGCACAATCATTAGCATTACGAAGACCACGATTGTGGCGACGGTGCCGCCGATCTTGCCGATCTCGTCGGTGGCCATCTGTCCTAGGGAGCGGCCGCCACGGCGCATCGAGAAGAACAGGACGAGCATATCCTGGACTGCGCCGGCGAAGATTACGCCGAAGATAATCCACAGGGTGCCGGGGAGGTATCCCATCTGTGCAGCCAACACCGGGCCTACGAGGGGACCTGCACCCGCAATAGCCGCAAAGTGGTGCCCGTACAGGACCACGCGGTGAGTGGGGTCGAAGTCTTTACCGTTATTAATACGTTCAGCCGGCGTCGCGTTCCTATCGGATGGCTTCATAATCTTGCGCTGAATGTATAGCGCATAGTAACGGTAGCCAATTGCGTAAGAACAAATCGCGGTGATTACGAACCAAATTGCATCGACTTTTTCGCCACGGACAATGGCTAGCATTGTCCAGCCGATGGCTCCTAGTAGAGCAATAGCAACCCAAAGGGCAATCTTTGCTGGTGTCCACTTGGTGTGAGGTTTAACCCCAACAGGGACCCCGTCCTTATTTCTAAGAACGAGTTTTTCCTCTTCAGAGGTATATGATGGCTTCTCAAGCTGCGATGATGTTGCCATTTAATTTCTCGCTTTTCTAGATGGTGTTTACCATTGCCTACCCATCACTAGTTGAGTTCAGGGCAAACCAGTTCGATAATACTTAGGGCGGCCTTAGAAATATAGGCCTCAATGCCTAAAACCGCCTCGTTGCAAGCATTGCCCCATGTCACGAACTACCAAATCGGAAAAAACAGTACCGTAGGTGACCTTTTCCGGCAACTGCTGGGCGAGCAGGCATTCCCCTTTGCTGGCCTGATGTACTAGGCTGGCCGAGTTGACGCTATTTGGAGGTTTCGTGACTTGCACTCTGGCCGACACCGCGCTGCTCGATAGTGCTACTCGGCGCTTCACTATTCACGGGTCGAACCTGAGCCCAGCCTCATTTGTGCAGCTCAAAGACGACCCGAGTAGCTTCCGCGTACGCTATTGCGACAGTGATGGCACTAGCCGTGAAGGTATCCTTGCCCTGCAGGAAGAGGGCGCCACTTTTAGTGTCGATGGCATGCTCGTGCACTACACCGATCCCGATAGCTTTAAAGACTTGGGCACGCTAGCGCCACTGCCAAAATGGTACGAACTAATCATCCGCCGTGACGCAATTGGCAATGCGGTTGCCCGCGAAAGTGCCTACGAATCCACTCAGCCGTGGGGCCAACAGGGCGTCGAGGGCGACCTGGCCCGCGTTGAACTAGACATCGTGGGCTTCGGAAACTTTTACACCAACACATCGAATTTCACCGATGCCGCCGGCTTGCAAGAGTGGCTGCGCAAGGCCCTGTCTAAGACTGCCGCCACCTTCCATGTGCGGGCGCTGCGCCCCGGCTCAGTACCGATCTCCGAGATCCCGCCCTCGTGTTCTGTGGACCTGCTAATGGATGGGGCGAAAGTCGAAGACTACGCGCTCAACGCGGGAGTCGAATACCAGCCCCTGTCCCCCGCCCTCACGGACCTTTCTTACCTCGGCCCTACCCCGGCCTACGCGATCTACACCTCCCAACTGCCATACGCCCTCGTCGTACCCGCAAAAGACCAGGTAGTGCTGGCCCACTGGGATCAAGATGGAGCTTCCCTCGGCATCGAAACAGAAGCTGAAGCTACCATGGTTCCCTTCAATCGGGAGCATCGCTGCCACCACGAACGGTGGGCCCGCTGGTATGACATGCGCCAGCCTCTCACCGAGGCAGAACTACACGCCCACACCGTGCAGGTAGAGGCACAAATGCAGGCCGCCCTGGACAAACTAGCGGAAGCGGAAAAATAATGGCCACGCGCACAATGGACGACGTAAACGTCGATCAGATATTGGGCTCTTCCGGCAACCTCTCTAGGTGCTGCTACGAGGAGGGGTACTGCTCGGAAAGCCCCACCCACGTGATCCTGACGCGCGAAGGCAGCGGCAACGTCACGCCCCTGACCTACTGTCAACGCCACTACGTCCTCACTTTGGCCCACTATCTGGAAGTGCACGCCCAATTCTGCGACGGCAAAATCAGCGACCACTACAGCGGTTGGGGCCCAATGGACAACATCACCTACGTACCCGGCCAGGATCCACTTTCCCTATAGACACCACCTGTTAACCGACCGTAAACCTCTCCCTGGTTCAATGACCGGGGTACGGAAGGAACACATGTATTGGGCAATCTGGGCACTTGTAATAGTCCTGCTAACAACCTTGGTAGCAGGACTCGGCTGGTATTTCCGAACCAACAAGATCGACAAGGAAAAAGATTCGCATAGGCAGCAGTACAGACAGTACAGTTCGCCCCGCGCGTAGTACCGGCCGACTCCCCTAGGCGGCCATTACACTTGGCTATATGGCACGGGTAGTAATGGCAATCTTGACGCTGGCAGTAACCATTTATGCGGCTGCAGACTGCGCGCGCACTCCCTCAGACAAACTACCGGCACGCCTCCCAAAGGCCATCTGGTTGTTACTTATCATCCTGCTTCCACCACTAGGGGCACTAGCTTGGATCGTTATTTCTAGGGTGCTGGCGGCAGAGGCCAACGACGGCAAGATCGACGCCACCATGTGGTCTTCGGCAGAACCGCTAAACTTCCGGCACAACGCTCCGGGGACGCGCCCACGCACCATGGCCCCCGATGACGATCCGGAATTCCTGTTCAAGCTGAAGCGCGACCTACAAAAACGGCGCGACCAAGAAGAAGAGGGCGACGCCTAGGCCAGCTTCGCCTCGGATTCGCCCGGGACCATGTCGGCAGCTTCCGAAAGCATGTAGCCCACTGGCTCTGAATAGGTAAGGGCCACCAGAGTGTCATCCTCAAAGGTAAATGAGGTAAGTGAGGCCAAAGAGCACTGCCGTTTGCGCGGATCGTGCCACAGCCGGTGCCCTTCCACAAAACGCCGCAGCGTCCATATTGGCAGCTGGTGGGACACGACCAGGGCTTCCCCGCCATCGGCCATTGCCTTCGCATGGGCTACCCCGGCCACCATGCGGCGGGCAATCTCGGTATACGGCTCACCCCAGCTCGGCTCGAATACGTTCCGGTAGCGCCACCAGTATTTCGGCTGAGCTAGAGACTTGCGGTTGGCGTTTACCGCGACGCCCTCAAAAGAATTGCCGGCCTCCACCAACCGTTTGTCATTCAGCACGGGTAAGCCGTAGGCCTTCGCTGTAGGAGCGGCGGACTCTTGTGCCCGCAGCAATGGAGAAGCCACCACGGCGCGAATATCAGCACCGATCTGCTTGAAATGGTCAGCCACCGCGGCAGTCATCTTCTTGCCGTGGTCAGTAAGCGAAAAACCTGGCCGCCGACCGTATAGAATCCCCTGCGGGTTATCCACTTCTCCGTGTCGCATAACGTGCACAATAGTTTTGGTCATGGAACAACCCTAACTGGCCATGTAGGGTTAAGTCGTGACATACACCGAAAATGATGCATTGGCGGCCAAGGGCACGTCCCCTAATCGTGTCGCAGCATTTTTCGATGTCGACGAAACCCTAATCCGCGGGTCATCCTCATTCATCCTCGCCCAAGAACTTTGGCGCCGCGGCATAGTTGGCTGGGCCGACATCGCGGCAGCGGCTAAAGGAGCCTGGAAATATGTCCTGTTTGGCGAGGACAAAGAAGAAATAGACGCGCTGGTACAGCGCGCGCTCAAATGCCTTGAAGGGCACTCAGAGGCCGAAATCATTGCCATTGGCGAAGAGATATACGACCAGTTCTTCGCGTCCCGAATCTTCCCCAGAGCAAAAGAACTACTGGAAGACCACCGAGGCCGCGGCCACGACGTGTGGCTCATCTCTGCTACCCCCTCGCAAATCACCGACCTTCTCGCCCGCCGGCTCGGAGCCACCGGAGGCATCGGCACGCGAGTCGCCTTAGATGAAAACGGCAGGTGCCTGCCGCGTCTCATCTCTCCGCTCATGCACGGCGCCGGCAAAGTCGGGGCAGTTCACTGGCTAGCCCGCAAACGCAACATCGACCTGTCTCTGTCTTACGCCTACTCAGATTCGGCAAACGACCTACCCCTCTTGCGCGCGGTGGGCCACCCAGCAGCCATCAATCCCGATCCGAAGTTGCGCCTAGCCGCACTGGCATCCGGCTGGCGCATCTACGACATGCGCTGGCGCAAACGCGGCGATCTTTCCAACAGTGCCAAGAAGACGGCCAAACGATCCGCTAAGGTCGCAGCCGCCATCTGGCTTACGCGCCTGGTCGTGCGGCAGCTTCGCCGCATCCTCCGCTAATGCCGCGCCCCGAGCGCCCTCGTTAAATGGCAAGGCCCGGGGAAATTCCCGGGCCTGAGGCGTCTACTTCTTGTTACGACGCTGGTGACGAGTCTTGCGCAGAAGCTTGCGGTGCTTCTTCTTTGCCATGCGCTTACGGCGCTTCTTAATAACGGAGCCCATAGGTGCCTCCTAAATAATCGGATTCGTACAGCTTCACATGCCCTTCGGCACGTAACCTAAAAGATTCTACCCGCCAATTGCCGCATTGCCACTATCAGACCAGTCACCAATGCTGGCATCAATGAGCTGTTTCACAGCCACCTGTGGCACTCGGTAGGACTTTCCAACCCTAACTGCGGGAATATCGCCGTTGTGAATCATGCGATAGACGGTCATTTTGGAGACGCGCATAAGGTCAGCTAGCTCGGCTACGGTTACGAAGCGGGGTAGCTGCTGCGACATTTAAACTCCACCTTGGACTGGAAAAACTACCGACGGTGTGACGGCACAGGGTTATTCTATGGCATTTTGTTCGCTCTGCCCACCCGTTTCATACTTTGTTGGCAAGTAACGCATTATTGTAGGTACTCTTGATATTGCGCTCTGCTGGGCGCCACTTACCAGTCTTCCCACTTCAAGGAGGCCGGCACCTATGCCGCGTCGCGCAATCTCTAGGCCCGCTGGACACATCAGTGCACTTGAAGTCCCTAAAGACGCAATTGCGGAGCCGCCCACGCTGGACTTCACCCGTGGCGACCACGTCACTTCCGCGGACGCCACCACCCCGTTTGGACGGGTAAAACTGTATGCGGACAAGGTGGCAAAGCAGTCCCCCGCCCGGCTCGCAATCCTTACCTTCCTAACCATTATTGCGTTGGTCACAATTGCGCTAGAGATGCCATTTGCCACGCAATCTGGCCAACGCGCCCCCTTCGTCGACGCCCTCTTTACCGGCACCTCAGCGGTGTGTGTGACAGGGCTGACTACTGTGAATACTGCCTCTTATTGGTCAGTATTCGGGCAGGCAGTGATCTTGGCAGCCATCAAGGTCGGCGGCCTGGGCGTAATGACGCTGGCATCCATCCTGGCTCTAGCTGTCTCGCGCCACATTGGGCTAACCCAGCGCATGCTGGCAGCAACGGAAACAAAAACCGACTCGCTGGGCGCAGTAGGCTCCCTGATCAAAGCCGTCATCGTCACGTCCTTCACCATGGAAGGACTGCTCTTCGTAATCATGCTGCCCCGCTTCATCATGCTGGGCGAATCCATTGGTACGGCGGTGTGGCACGCCTTCTTCATGGCCATCTCGGCGTTCAACAACGCGGGCTTCGTCGTCCTCCCCAATTCCATGACCGCCTATTTCTCTGACTGGTGGATCATGATGCCGATCATCGTGGGCATGTTCGTGGGCGCCCTCGGCTTCCCCGTCACCTTGGACATAGCCAGGCGGTGGCGCAATCCCCGCCTGTGGACGCTGCACACGAAGATGACGCTAACCACCTACGTGCTTCTTACTATCGGCGCCGCAGCCATTCTGGGCGCCTCCGAATGGGACAACCCCAAGACGCTTTCGCCCATGCCCGCCCACGCGAAAATGCTCACGTCCATACTGATGGGCGTCAATTCCCGTTCCCTGGGCATCTCTACTATTAACGTCGGCGACGAAACAAGCGCCACCTGGTTCTTGCAAGACATTTTGATGTTCATCGGCGGCGGCTCCGCATCCACTGCGGGCGGCATCAAAGTCACCACGCTGGCAGTGATGGTGCTGGCGATTATCGCCGAGGCCCGCGGCGATCGCGACATCGAAGCTTTCGGGCGGCGGATTCCACCCCAGACCGTGCGCCTGTCTGTTGCCGTAGTATCGATCGGCTCACTACTTGTTGCGGTGTCCATCTTCGGGCTGCTGGTATTCACTGAGTTTTCACTTGACGAAATCAGCTTCGAAGTAATCTCGGCCTTCGCTACCGTCGGATTATCCACGGGCATTACTCCGCTTCTACCTGCAGCCGGCAAATACTTGCTTACCGCGCTAATGTTCTCTGGCCGCATGGGCACCATGACCGTGGCCGCCGCCCTCGCCCTGCGCGAGCGTCGCCGCGTGATCCGGATGCCCGAAGAGCGGCCAGCGATTGGTTAAGAAGCCGGCGGCAAATCGGTTTAGGATTGGCCTATGGCTAAGAAAGACGCCCCCGAGGCATCCGCAACTTTGGTAATCGGTCTAGGCCGCTTCGGCTCCGCAGTGTCGGCAACACTCGATTCGCTGGGGCGCGAAATCCTGGCGGTAGAGAAGGACCCCACGATTGTGCAGCGGTGGCAGGGACGCCTTCCCCTGGTCGAGGCCGACGCCTCCAACATGGAAGCGCTGGAGCAGCTTGGGGCCCGCGAATTCCAAAACGCCGTGGTAGGCGTTGGCACCTCGCTAGAAGCTTCCGTGCTGATCACCGCCAACTTAGTGGACATAGGCATGCCTTCCATCTGGGCAAAAGCCACTAGCCGTGAACACGGTCGAATCCTGAAGCGCATCGGTGCCCACCACGTGGTTTACCCTGAATTCGACGCGGGCCAGCGTACCGCTCACCTGGTAAGCGGGCGCATGCTCGACTACATCGAGATGGACCGCAAGGGCTTCTCGATTGTGAAGATGAGGCCGCCGCAGGAATGCTACGGCTTCACACTGGATGAATTGGACATCAGGGCCCGTTTTGGCGTGGTCATCCTAGGGGTAATGAGCCCCGGCCAGCCCTTCGAATACGCCACCCCCCATACGCGCATCGACAAGAACGACATCATTATTGTTTCTGGCGACGCCGAACTACTTGAGCGCTTCGCCGAACGCCCCTAGCGCCATCTGTCGGTGGCAGCGGCTAGGTTGGGAATATGGCCAAACAAAAGACGCTTTTCAGGTGCAGTGAATGCGGATGGACTTCACCCAAGTGGGTGGGGCAGTGCCGGCAGTGTCAGCAGTGGGGAACGGTTGACGAGGTCGGGGCCGGCCCGGCTGGCACCAAATCTGCCGCTACCACCCCGGTAAAGCAGGCGCTGCCAATTGCGCAGGTAGACGGCGATGCTGCTACCGCCCGCCCCACCGGGGTTAGCGAATTGGACCGCGTACTCGGCGGCGGCATAGTGCCCGGCGCAGTAGTGTTGTTAGCCGGGGAACCGGGCGTTGGAAAATCAACTCTGCTGCTAGATGTGGCGGCCAAGGCGGCAGCGGAGGCACGCAAGGAGGGCATGGGTAAAGTCCTGTACCTGACCGGCGAGGAATCGGCTTCGCAGGTGCGCCTGCGCGCCCAGCGGATCGGCGCACTGGATCCTTCTTTGTTGCTTGCTTCCGAAACAGACCTGGGTACCGTGCTAGGTCATATCGAGGCCAATTCGCCCTCGCTGGTAGTGGCCGACTCCGTCCAGACTTTCGCGTCAGCGCAGGTAGAAGGCTCCCCAGGCGGCGTCGCGCAGGTGCGCGAGGTAGCGGGCGCACTTATCCAGGCAGCCAAATCTCGCTCTATCCCGGTGTTGCTGGTAGGGCATGTAACTAAAGACGGGGGCATCGCCGGTCCCCGCATTTTGGAGCATCTAGTTGACGTCGTGTGCCAGTTCGAGGGCGACCGCCACTCGCGGCTGCGGCTGTTGCGGGCGGTCAAGAACCGCTACGGCCCCACTGACGAGGTGGGCTGCTTTGAGCTAGGGGAAAAGGGGATCATCGGTCTAGAGGATCCTTCCGGATTGTTCCTGTCGCAAGATCGCCAGGCCGTTCCGGGCACATGTGCCACGGTCAGTTTGGCGGGGCGGCGCCCCATGCCAACCGAGGTGCAGGCGCTGGTGGCTCCCGCGGTCTCGGGCGGCTCGCCGCGGCGGGCAGCCGTCGGATTAGACCGCTCTAGGGTGGCAATGACTTTGGCCGTGTTGCAGGCCCGGCTGGGGCTGGATCTGACTCACCAGGATGTGTACGTTTCCACGGTCGGCGGTGCGAAGGCCGTTGAGCCGGCTATAGATTTGCCTACCGCGCTGGCGGTGGTTTCTGCCGCTACGGGCCGGGTGGCCGACCCGCATTGGATTGCTTGCGGCGAGGTATCCCTTACCGGCGAATTGCGCGCATGCGTTGGCCTGCAAAGACGCCTAGGGGAAGCAGCCCGCCTTGGTTTCAAGGTGGCAATCGTGCCCTCCCAGGGCGCCGACGAGCTTACGGCTCCAGAGGGCATGCAGCTGCTGCCGGTATCCAACGTTGCCCAGGCAGTCGGGGCTGGGTTGCCCAGGCAGAAGAAGGACTAGTTGTCCTCGCCCTCGGACGGGGCCTTTTCCGATTCGCCTTCCAAGTTCACTATGGCCTGCCGGCCTGGGAATTCTTTGCCGTTTTGTACCGGGATAAGTTTGTATGTCCCGGCCGCTGCCTTACCGGTGGCTTGACATTTGTTGTCCGCAGTGGAAGTGTCCCATTCCAGGGTATCCTGCCAGGTCTGATTCTTATCTAGCAGGAGTGGCTTGGCGGGCAGATCTTTATTACAAGGGATGGAATAATAAACGTTCTGATCGCCGCTCTTGATGTGCACGCCCAGTTGCGCAAAAGACCCATCCGCAGTGCAGGGCGCACCCCCGGTATTTTTCAGGGAAAGTACCAACCCTACTTGCCCGCCTACTGGGTAGACGGTTTGTTCAGGGCTAACCGATATTTCTAGGTTTCCCGCTTTGCAATCCTTCGGCATTTCAATTTGCGCCTCTTGCTTAGCCTTGTGAGCGGCAACCTGTTGATCCTCAGCCAGTTTGCCCTTTGCCCAGTTGACTACATATACCGCAAAGCAGACCAGTCCGATAAGGATCGCTAGAGCTACTATCCGCCGCACCCAGAACTGGCCCTTAGTGGGTCTTTTTCTAGTCTTTTTTGGGCGCGTTGAACCTGGTCGCGACCGATTTGTTTGTTTTGCTTTAGGGCGGTTGCGATTAGTTGGGCTCATATAACCGACCGTACCGGCCGGGGCGGGCAGGCGGGAGCGGGCACGCCGGGAAGACTTATTTAAGCAGGTTGGGCGGTGCGGGGCGGGCCATCTTCGCCCTCGTCATCGTCATCGTCGATGCGGCACCAGTGCTGTACTAGCAACCCGATTATTAGGAAAAATATTGCTGCTAGAAGTGCCACCCCACCCGATACGGCGGCGCTTTCACGATGCGCCCCCAACTGGGTCAAAGCAACCGCTATTCCGGTGGCGGCAAAGCCCGCCAGGAACGCCCCAAAAATTGAAGCGCTCTGGGCAAGCAAAGCGATGTTGGCCGCAGCAATCGGGCTCATCGAACTCTTCTTTTTGCGGTAGGCAACCACCCGCCGCCCAGCCCACAGCAGCGCCAGCGCCATTATTGCGATCAAGCCCCCCACTATCGGATGCAGGGTTGGGGGCAGTTCCCCCAGAGCCAACAGCACCGCTGAAAGAACCAGGTTAATTCCGGCTCCAGCAACCACTAATAGGGCATACGCCCACCACTTCAGGTGTACCACTAGCGCTCATCTTTCGGCTCTGGCGATGGCGTGGGCTCCCGCCGCAGGAAATCCCACATTCGCCCGAACACGCCGCGCTTCTTTGGAGCCGGCTGCGGAATCTTCGGGATTGCCCCTACCGGGCTGAATCCGCCGTCGTCGTCTACAACGCGGATGGTTTGGTTGCCCCGAACCACAGCCTCCCAGGAAGGTAGCGGCAGCGTACCGGTGAAGGGTGCCGGTTCACCGTCCTCGCGGGCGGCCTCTACTACGTCCAACCAGTTTTCCCACGTGCGCTTGATGCCCGCCCGGTCAGGAGCGACTTCGGCCAGGTCACTGATAGCTTCGGTGCCCAACTTGGCGCTCGGATCCATGCGTGCCCACGGCACCAGCACGAAGGCTCGTTCCCTTGCCCGCGGATGAGGCAGGGTTAGTTCCTCCGTTTGGCTGTGGACTCCCTCTATGGTGATGATGTCGATGTCCAGGGTCCGCGGGCCCCAATGCTCGGTGCGGATGCGCCCATGAGCGTCTTCGATCCTGTTGCATTCGTGCAGCAGTTCCAGCGGAGCCAGGGAGGTTTCTACCTGCAGCACTGCGTCGAGGTAGTCGGGTTGTCCCTGCTGGTCTTTTTCCAGTACCGCTGCCGAACGCACCAGGGGGGAAACCTGCCGGACGGTAATGCCTTCTACCTTGTCCAGGTCGGCAACCGCTCGACGCAAAGTCACGATGGGATCGGCAAGATTGGCACCCAACGCCAACACCGCGGTACGCGTTGCAGGGATGTCCAGGGTCGTCTGCCCCGAGGCGGGCAGCCGCGCTGCGGCCTCGTCCAAGTCCGGAACCGGAGCCGCTTTGCTACCGTTCGGCAGGTCCCCACTATTAGCAGCCAGCAGGTCAGAGACAGTCTGAACGACCTCTGCACCCCGCCAAATGGTTACTGTTACGTCTTTGGCCTTGGCCTCGATCGGAGCGTCGGGCTTATGAATGCATACGCGGGTAGCAACGGCTCCGGTTTCTAACGCGACGCGGGCGACGTGCTCGGCTACCTGTTCGATCAGATTGGAGGGCGGGCCTGCCAGGATGGAACGAATATCTTCTGCTAGCACGGAGTAGTCGATGGTGTTTTCCAGATTGTCAGTGCTCGCTGCCGTACGGGTGTCGGTGTACAGGTCGACGTCGGCGGTGAAGGTTTGCCCCTCTTCACGTTCAAAGTCGTACACACCGTGTTTGCCGTAGCCGGTGATGCCAACCAGGCTAATGCAGTCCTTGGGGTCGCTCATGCGTCTTCCTCCCACCGTTTTGCCATTTCTAAAGCTGACTTAGTGCGGGCCACATCGTGCACCCTCACTCCCCAAGCGCCGGAGGTAGCGGCGAGGGCGGAGGTGGCTGCGGTAACCAGGTCACGCTCGTGCGCGTGGATTCCGTCCCAGTCAGGAAGAGGGCGTCTCCCCTGAGCTACTGCGCTCTGCAGGAAGCGTTTGCGCGAGGTACCGATCAACACTTTTCCTGATGGGCTTGCCTTCACTAATTCGCCAGTTGCCCCCAAGAGTGCCCAGGACTGAGCCGAGGTCTTCGCAAAGCCAAGCCCCGGGTCCCAGATGATGCGCGAGGGCGAAACCCCAGCGGCAACAAACTTTTCAGTAGAGCGCGTCAGCTCTGTGATCACGGTAGACACTAGCCCGTCTGGGTAATCAGTGAGCTGATCCATGGTGTCCGGAGTGCCGCGCATGTGCTGGAGCACGTAATCGCAATCTGCATCGGCGATGACTGACATCATGTCCGGGTCGTAGGCGCCCCCAGAGACGTCATTAATTATGGAAGCCCCCAGCGAAAGCACATATTCGGCAGTGGCAGCGTGAATAGTGTCGACCGAAACCTTAATATTCTTGTTCACTAGTTCCTGCACAACCTGCCCGATCCGTCTGATCTCTTCGGAAGCAGGGATGCGGGTGGAACCCGGCCGTGTCGATTCCCCACCGACGTCAATCAGATCCGCCCCGGCGGATATGGCATTCAAGGAGTATTCGATCGCCTGAGCAGGATCTTGGTGATCGCCCCCGTCCGAGAAGGAATCGGGGGTGACGTTACAGACGGCCATCAACAGGGTTTTCATGCTGGAGTTGCTCACCCTTTAATCCTAGCGAAAAGGAACCCTTTAACGAGTGTTGACGCGGAAGACCTGCGAGAATTCCACCCGGAAGGTTTTGGCAATTTATGGCAATTTATCTCACAAATAGCCGCCCCAGCACTTCATGCGATATCGCACTTTTTACTTTTCTGCGCAACTATTTTTCCCCACAAAGACAAACCCGGTTCCCGGGAAACAACGCAGCTGTACATACAACCTCACACTGAAAAACAGTTGAAAATGACAAGAATATGCATAACAACATCTTTTTTAATAGATTTTAAAAAAAAGTGGCGTACAGGACACTGGCAACCCCGTGCCACCTGCTACCTTTGCGTATTTTTTAATCAAATTAGGCGAAATTTAGCCAGAAATTGGCCATCTCGCCTCCTAGACTTAAGTCCTTTCATGATTGATGCACAAGTGTAAAACTAGATGCGGCGTAGCTTGGAGATTTATCCGTGCACGCTCTGGTGACTCAGGCGTTGCCAGAAATATGAATACTTACTTCAGAAGGGGTGAGTTCTTTGGCCAAACAGGGCAAAGTAGCGCTTAGCTCGACACTGTTTGAGAAAGAGAATGAATTCGTTCCGACCGACCGCGAAGTGGTACGTGTCGAGGACACCGACTACACCGATGTATCCGTAGTCATTTTGGAAGGTGAAGACCTAACCAACGGGACTCTACAAGAGATCACAGAGACCGGATGGGGCATTCCCGTATTCACTGTCGCCGGTAACAAGTCTCCAGAGTCTTTCGAAGGCATCTATGGGGCTATCTCTGCCGACGCCGGCCAGTCCGCTTTCTACGGCCGCAAGGTTGAAGAAGCGGCCCGTAAGTACGAGGACAAGATCCTGCCCCCGTTCTTCGGCTCCCTAGTGAAGTACCACGAGAAGGGCTTCACCGCATTTGACTGCCCCGGCCACCAGGGCGGCCAGTTCTACCGCAAGCACCCTGCCGGACGCCGTTTCTTCGACTTCTACGGCGACAACGTGTTCCGCACCGACCTTTGCAACGCTGACGTTTCAATGGGTGACCTGCTGATCCACGATGGCCCGCCGGCTGCTGCAACCCAGAATGCTGCCAAGATTTTCAACGCTGACAATACTTGGTTCATTCTGAACGGTACTTCTGCTTCTAACCAGGTTGTGCTGAACGCCCTGCTCACCCCCGGTGATCTGGTACTGTTCGACCGCAACAACCACAAGTCGGTTCACCTTGGTGCACTGACCCAGGCTGGCGCAGACCCCGTTTACCTAGAGACCGGCCGTAACGCCTTCGGCCTGATCGGTGGCATCGATTCGCACTGCTTCGAAGAGGATTACCTGCGCGAGCGCATCGCCAAGGTTAACCCCGAAAAGAAGGATGCGAAGCGTCCGTTCCGCCTCGCTGTCATCCAGCTAGGCACCTACGACGGCACCATCTACAACGCACGTCAGGTAGTTGACCGCATTGGTCACCTGTGCGATTACATCCTGTTCGACTCCGCATGGGTCGGATACGAGCAGTGGATCCCAATGATGGCTCCGTGCTCACCGATGAAACTGGAGCTTGGACCGGAGGATCCGGGCATCATCGTCACCCAGTCTGTGCACAAGCAGCAGGCCGGCTTCTCGCAGGCCTCGCAGATCCACAAGAAGGATTCGCACATCAAGGACCAGGATCGTTACGTCAACTTCGACCAGTTCAACGCGTCCTACATGATGCACGCCTCGACCAGCCCCTACTACCCGCTCTTCGCCTCCTTGGACGTGAACGCTCAGATGCACGCCAACGGCAACGGCGAGAAGCTCTGGGCAGACGCTATTCGCGTCGGTATCGAGACCCGCAAGATGATTTTGCGGAACTGCCACCTGATAAAGCCGTTCGTGCCGCCGACTGTGGACGGCAAGGCTTGGGAAGATGCAGATACCGAGGAGATCGCGAAGGAACGCAAGTACTTCGAGTTCGTTCCCGGCGAGTCCTGGCACGGCTTCGATTCCTATGAAGAGGGCCAGTACTTCGTTGACCCGATGAAGCTGCTGCTGACCACTCCCGGCCTGATCAACAAGACCGGCGGCTTCGAGTACGAGGACTTCGGCATTCCTGCCAATATCCTCTGCTACTACCTGCGCACCCAGAACTTCATCCCGGAGAAGAACGACCTCAACTCGATTCTGTTCCTGATGACTCCGGCCGAGACCCTCTCTAAGATGGAGGACTTGGTTGCTGCTCTGGTTCGCTTCGAAAAGCTCGTGGAAGAGGACGCTCCGCTTTCGGAGGTTCTGCCCGACATTTACGCCGCCAACCGCGACCGTTACGAGGGCTACACCATCCGTCAGCTGTGCCAGGAGATGCACGACTTCTACAAGGACCGCACCGTGGCCCAGCTGCAGAAGGACATGTTCCGCGAGGAGCACTTCCCGAAGGCAGCTACCTCCCCGCAGAAGGCAAACTTCGCCTTCCTGCGTGGCCAGATCGACTTCATTCCGATCGAAGAGGCCGAAGGCCGCGTCGCTGCCGAGGGCGCTCTGCCCTACCCTCCGGGCATCATCTGTGTTGCTCCGGGCGAGGTTTGGGGAGACTCCCAGCTCAAGTACTTCATGGCACTTGAGGAAGGCATCAACGTTCTGCCCGGATTCGCTCCCGAGCTCCAGGGTGTCCACATGGTCACCGAGGAAGACGGCCGCCAGCGCGCCTACGGCTACGTGCTGAAGGAAGAAGCGCTCAAGGAAAACTAAGGTAGCCCCTTAGTAATCTCATCTCGCAGATACAAGGAAAGATATGTCAGACACTAAGAGCGCTCCTGATAAGAAGCGCATGAGCGTAGTGCAGCTCACGGTGCTCACCATGGTTAACATGATGGGCTCGGGCATCATTATGCTCCCCACCAAGCTAGCCCAAGTCGGTACGATCTCGATTCTGTCGTGGATCATCACCGCTGGTGGCGCGACTTTGTTGGCGTACGCATTCGCAAAAGCCGGACGTTACACCAAGAAGCCGGGCGGCATGGGCGGCTATGCAGAATACACATTCGGCAAGTCCGGTAACTTCCTAACCAACTTCGCCTACTTCATCTCGTTGGTTATCGCTAACATCGCAATTGCGATCTCGGCGGTTGGCTACGCCCTCAGCCTTTTCCAGGTTGACACCGACAAGATGAGCAACGGCCCGCTGTTGGTTGGCGTTCTTACCATTGTGACCCTGTGGCTAGCTACCGTGCTCAACTTCGGTGGCGCTCGCATTACCGGCCAGCTGTCGACCTTCACTATCTGGGGCGTGATCATTCCCGTCGCAGGTATCTCGATCATCGGCTGGTTCTGGTTCAGCGGCCACATGTGGGTAAACGCATGGAACCCGCACCACATGGGTACTTTCCCCGCTATCAGCGCATCTATTGCAATGACCCTGTGGGGCTTCCTGGGCATCGAGTCGGCGTCCGCAAACTCGGACTCCGTCGAGAACCCCGAGAAGAACGTACCGCTAGCGGTTATGGGTGGCTGCTTGGGTGCAGCTGCCATGTACATCGTTTCCACTAACGTCATGTTCGGTATTGTCGATTACAAGGCCCTTGCTAACTCCAACGGCCCGTTCGGCCTAGCGTTCTCGCAGATGTTCAACCCGACCATCGGCAAGATCGTGCTGGCAATGATGGTTATCTCCTGCTTCGGCTCCCTGCTGGGCTGGCAGTTCACCATCGCCCAGGTGGCCCGTTCGCTGGCTCTGGAAGGCATGATGCCGAAGGCCTTCACCAAGGTCACCAAGGCAAACGCACCTATCGTTGGCATGGTAATCATTACCATCGCTCAGACGCTGCTGTCGCTGATGACAATCAGCCCAAGTTTGTCCGAGCAGTTCGAGGTGTTGGTCAACCTGGCGGTTATCACCAACGTGGTCCCGTACATCCTCTGCATGGGCTCGTTGATGGTAATGCAGAAGGTCTCCAACGTTCCTCGTCGCGAAGCGCGCATCACCAATATCGTCGCAATTATTGCTGGTATTTACTCGTGCTACGCGCTCTACACTGCAGGCGAATCTGCGATGATGGGCGGCGCCCTCGTCTTCTTCTTCAGCTTCTTGCTGTTCGGTCTTGCAGCTCCCAAGGTCATGGACCTGAAGGGCTACAAGCACGAGGTAGACGAGAACTCCAGGCTCTCTGACCACTACGACCCCAAGAAGGACGATCTACTCACAGAAGGTTCTTCCAAGGTAGAAGGTGGCGCAGAAGCCCTATAGGATGCTCCTGAACCAAAAAGGTGTGGCGTGGCAGCTTCGGCTGCTGCGCCACACTTCTATGTGCGACCAGCACAAATAACTACTAAAGTTCCCCTCTTCTAACAGTCAACGAAAGCTCTTAGCCATGTTTTCCTCCCCCACCAAGTCAGTCGGCACTCTGCTCCCCAGCCTGGGCCTGATACTGGCTACGACTATCTGGGGGTCCATGTTCTTCATGATCAAGAAAGTCACCACCGAGATCCCGGTACTGGACTTTCTGGGGTGGCGGTTCGGGCTCACCGCCATCTTCACGGCGCTCATCTTCCACAAGCAGGTATTGAGGGCGAGCAAAAAAGCCTGGTTCTACGGCTTTATTCTGGCGATCCTATACGTGGGCGCGCAATACCTTGAATCGATCGGTCTAGCTACCGTAGATGCTTCCATTTCGGGCTTTATTACCGGCATGTACGCGGTGATGACCCCAATTTTGCTGCTGGTCATCTACCGACAGCCTCCCCGCCCAACCGTCATATACGCCTCTGTGGTTGCAACGCTGGGACTGGCGATCCTCTCGCTGCGCGGATTCTCTTTTGGCATCGGCGAGATCTACACCCTTGCGGGCTCCATCAGCTATTAGCTGCAT